>Ga0310690_10001117_pt1 | contig 50011 bp, 37 predicted proteins | sample AusTroGonzalo_MG_2_FD_207661 | JGI IMG/M metagenome (GOLD analysis project Ga0310690, IMG submission 207661) | Bovine rumen microbial communities from tropical cattle in Woodstock, Queensland, Australia - Gonzalo_04 (v2) (version 2) | ecosystem: Host-associated > Mammals > Digestive system >... | reverse complement strand
TGTTCCTCTGCCACAAGGTTTCAGGCAGATGGTGGATTGACATGCAACATTCATACAATCCCCAGAGTTTATACAAGAATCACTATTACATCCCCTGCTCGGAGCAAGACTACGAGCAAGCTTTACAAAATGAGTTGCCAGACCTTTGGTGGCAGTTTTATCAGAAAATAATGTAAACATGAAAAAAGCACTATCTATCTTCACCTTCATCCTTATGATGGCTGCCACCGTGCAGGCACAGGATGCCAACAACCAAAAGAAACCCGACTGGATGAGATGGCACTACCTCTCAGAGGCTGAAATGTATGACCACACCCGTGGCGTGAACTTTGTCGAGACCGACCCGCCTGCGGGCGAGCCGCGTTTCGTGGCCGAGTTTGAGCCCATGCAGGGTGTGATGATCCGCTATCCTTTGGGCATCCCCACCAGCCTCGTCGTACAGCTGGCCAACAACTGCCGCGTGTATTGCATTGTCAGCAACTCTTATCAGAGCCAAGCCCAAAACAGCTTCCAGAGCGCTGGCGTCAATATGGATAACGTCACCTTCGTCAATGCCCCCACCGATTCCTACTGGGTGCGCGACTACGGCCCGTGGTACATCTTTGAAGACCGCAACCCCGCCATCGTCGACAACGTATACAACCGTCCCCGTCCCAACGACGACAATATCTCAGGCGTGTTCGCCAACTTCTGGGACATCCCCATGTACGGCATGAACCTTGAGCACACCGGTGGCAACATGATGGAAGACGGCAGAGGTCACGGCGTGAGCGACGACCTGGTATTACAGGAAAACAACTACAACGAGACCAATGTCCGCAACAAGATGCGTGACTACCTCGGCATCGACCCCTATCATATCACCATCGACCCTCAGGGCGACTACATCGCCCACGTGGACTGCTGGGGTAAGTACCTCGCTCCCGACAAGATTTTGATTGCCCGTCTGCCGCAGAACAACTCACATTATGCCGACTACGAAGAAGTGGCCAACTATTTTGCCACCACCAACTGCTGCTGGGGTTATCCTTATCACGTCTATCGCGTCGATGAACCCGGTGGCTATACCCTCGCCCCTTACACCAACAGCCTTATCCTAAATAAGACCGTTTATGTGCCGCTCGGCACCAACAGCACCTACAACCAGCAAGCCTTGGCCGTCTATCAGGAGGCTATGCCGGGTTACGAGATTGTCGGCGTCAACGGTGGCTCACCCGGATGGGAGAACACCGACGCCCTCCACTGCCGCACCCGTGGCGTGATGGACTTCGAAATGCTCTTTGTCGACCACCGCGAGGTGCTCTTCGGTGAGCAGGAATGGCAGGAATCCTTCCCCGTGGTCTCCAAGTTCATCGCATACAGCGGCGCTGACCTCAAGCAGGACTCGCTCCTTGTTTATTATAGCATCGATGGTGGTACCTACCAAGTGGCTCACATGACCGCCACAGGCAATCCCGATGAATATGTAGGCTACATCACAGGTTATGAAGGAGGCTCAGAGATTAATTACTATGTGTTCGGTGCCGACGAGTCGGGCCACCGCTACACGCAGCCTGTCTTTGCCGACCTCGACCCGCACCATTTCACCGTGGGTGAGCATCAACCGACTGGAGAATTCATTGTTACTCCTGATACGCTGTATTTCGAAAACAACGAGGTTCAAAGCATAAGTCTCATTAACGAAACCAACGAAGCAGTTGTTATTTCTGCGATGAACCAACCCGACAACACCGCTGTTTATGCAAATATTTGGTATGAGGGACAAATCATTGGTAATGTCTTGCCTTTGACCATACAGCCAGGCCAGACCATCCAAGTGGGTGTCAACTTTGTTGAGCCTCCCTATCCAAGTAAAATCAATTACTCTTCCTACATCGAAATCGTTTCTTCTGCAGGCAACAGACGCGTCGACCTTGTCATCAGCGATTCCATTTGGGGTGGGCTTTTGAGTTTTGAGGATATTTGGCTGGAAAATTTTGAACCTGTCTCGGAAACGGTCTTCAATTATTATTTGTCGCCTGTCGTCATCAATGAAATCTACGAACATGAGACGGATTATCTTATCATCGAGAATGATCCTCTGCCCATTTCGGTTCCTTCTCTTTCCAGCTTCTCCTTCAAAGTAAGGGTCAGAGAAAACAAAGAAGAATATCTCGACACAAAAATTGTACTCTCCACGGACCACGGCGATGTTTTCATCACAGTCCATATCAATGACAATTTGCTTTCTGTCACCGAGCTTTCCTCCGAAGCCAAGCTTTATCCCAACCCGACCACAGGCCAATTCACCGTGGAAGGCGCAAATGTAAGCAAGGTGGAGGTCTATAACCTCGTCGGACAAAAGGTCCACGAAGCCGAGGGCAAGACTGTCAATATCAATGCCACCGAATGGAACAAAGGCCTCTATCTCGTCAATATCATTGAGGAGAATGGTGCTGTTGTAGCCAAGAAACTGGTGGTGAAATAATCCTTGTCACCATGGGTCCCGCTTTATTGCTTTTCGGATTACTGACAGACTCTTTTGTTGCCGCATTGGTAGGTCTGTTGGGAGCCAGAAGACGCATTGGTTTCGGATGGGCGTTCTTCCTATCCGTCCTGTTCACGCCGCTCGTCGGGTTGATTGTCTGCCTGTTGTCGGACAAACTACCCGTCGGGCAGCGCAATTGGGGCTGCTTAGGCAGCATCCTGGCTGTCATCACTATAGCTCTGTTCGTGTTTCTGGGCTTGCTGATGGTAGGAGCGATTGTTCTTTGAAGCCCTCAACAAGACAAAAGCAGTACCAATCACATCGTACCCAGCGCCTCCTTGGCATGGGCCAATGCTGCGTCGAAATTGTCGTGGATGTTGCCCTTGCCGACAAGGAAGGAGATGCGGCACTTGTCTAATGACTTGCGCACTTCAGGCTGCACGCCCGAAAGGATGATTTTCTTGTTCTCGGCCTGGAGCGACTTTATAGCTTCCTGGAAGTTGCGCTCGCCCGTCTCGTCCATAAACGGCACGTGTCGCATTCGGATAATCAGTATCTTGTTGGAATCGCGACGGACTTTCAGCACCTCGCTGAACTTCTTGGCAGCACCAAAGAAGAAGGGGCCGCTGATTTCGTAGATGCCAATACCTTCGGGGATATCGTCGTAGTCCTCTATCGTGTTGGTGTCCAAATCGTTCATCAAAATAGCCTCGCCATTGTCGGCCATACGCTTCATGAACATCAAGGCGGCCAACACAATACCAATCTCAATGGCTACAGTCAGGTCGACCAGCACGGTAAGGAAGAAAGTGACCAACAGGATGATAATGTCATAAGCCGAGCCGCGAAGGATGGAACGGAAACTGCGCCATTCACTCATGTTGTAGGCCACCACGATAAGGATACCCGCGAGGCAGGACATGGGAATCAGTTTGGCATAGTTGCCCAAACAAAGCATAATAAGCAACAAAGTGATGGCGTGTACGATGCCCGCGATGGGGGTACGGCCTCCGTTCTTGATGTTGGTAGCGGTACGGGCAATGGCGCCTGTAGCAGGAATGCCACCAAACAAAGGTGTCACCACGTTGGCAATACCCTCGGCTATCAGCTCGGTGTTGCTGCGGTGGTGGCTACCAATCATACCGTCGGCAACGACGGCCGACAATAAGGATTCGATGGAACCCAACAGAGCGATGGTGAGAGCAGGCTGCAGATAATGGCTAAAATTCTCCCAATGAATCGCAGGGATGCTCAGCGCAAAACTGCCCTTGATTTCACCAAACATACTCTCGATAGTCGTCACCGGAATATCGAAAATGGATACCACAGCGGTAACCAGCAGGATGGCTACAAAGGAACCAGGAATCTTGGTGGTCAGCTTATTGACGATTAAACTGATGACAATAGTAGCAATGGTGATACCCAAGGCCCAGTAGTTGATGGTACCGAGGCTTTGGAAATAGACCGCCCATTTGTCGATAAAAGCCGCTGGCGGGTTGGCAATGTCAAGCCCAAGCGCATCTTTAATCTGGGTGGAGAAGATCGTCAAAGCGATGCCGCTGGTGAATCCGACCACAAGAGGATGCGGGATGAAACGGAGCAGCGAACCCAGCTTCAGCAGACCAAACATAATCATGAAAACACCCGCCAACATGGTGGAAATCATCAGGCCATCAAGACCGTATTGCGCCACGATGCCCGAGATAATAATTACGAAGGCACCGGTAGGACCGCCAATCTGCACACGGCTACCGCCCAACAGGGAAATTAGGAAGCCGGCAATGATGGCGGTGACAATACCCTTCTCGGGCGACACACCCGAAGCCACCGCAAAAGCAATGGCCAAAGGCAAGGCCACGATGCCCACGATGATGCCGGAGAACAGGTCTTTGGTAAATTGTTTCTTGGTGTACCCCTTCTTCAGTACGCTGAAAAACTTGGGATAGAAGACGTCTTTGATGTCGAATTTGGCCATAGGGTCGGTTTTAGAAATCGGCCGCAAAAGTATAAAGAATAATTGAACCCTGCAAAAACGAGTGGAAATGTCTTTACAAACAACAAAAACGCCCTACAGACAATAAAAAAACAAGGAATCCATGAGCTCCGTTTTAGGAATTCTTGCTATTTTTGCCACAACAAATCACAGTCATCATGAAGAAATCCTATTTGCTCATTCTAATGTGTGGCCTCATCGCCTTTTCATCCTGCCAAAAACGCGGTATGCAACTGTTTCGCGGCGACTATAGCTTCAAGACTTCAGGCAGCGTCACCTTGGACGAAATCGTTCCTGAGGGCGAAACCTACGAACCCGCTTCTTACACCATCGGTCTACCCAACGAAATCGGACAACTGGAGATCAGCGCCTTAGGCAACGAGACAGACAGTCTGCTGGTTGTGATGAACACGATGGGCGGCGAGGTCATCGTCACCCACGCCTACTGCGAAGACAACGAAATCTTCCTGAAAGACTTCACGAAAAACACCCTGCTCTTCTCTGGCGACTCCATCACCTTGAAAAACGAGGTGCGTGTGCATGCCTCCGGTCAGATGTATGAAGACCACACCCTCATCCTCAACATGACTTATGATGGCGAGGCTGAAACCAACGAACGCAACTTCACCATCCACGGCGACAACATCCGCTTGGCTGCCACACGTAACGATTAATACAAGATATAAGACCCTCTGAGACTATGAAACACAAAAACCGACCCATAAGCCTCATTGCGGGCTTGACCTGCAATCTCTTGTGCCTCTTATGTCTACTACTCACCGCCTGTCACGACAACCCACAGCAACTGAAAGAGAAACTCTTAGGCGGAACCACCGAGGAGCGCATCATCCCCGTTGGGGTGCAGCGCATCGATGTGGTTGAGGGACTGGTACGCAACACCTATCCCGGTTATCTTGAGGAGGGTCAATCGATGGAGATGGCCTTCAAATACGGCGGCACCCTGCAACAACTCAACGTGAAAGAGGGCAGCACCGTCTGGAAAGGACAGACACTGGCCTGCGTGACCTCACCCCAGATGGAAAGCACCCGACGCTCGGCACAGGCCACCCTCGAACAAGCCCAAGATGCCTACGACCGCCTGAAGAAGGTATATGAAAACGGTAGCCTGCCCGAAATCAAATGGCGCGAGATGGAGGCCAACCTTGAGAAAGCTCAGTCGGCCCTCGACCTTGCTGACGCCATGCTGGCCGACAATACCCTTATCGCACCTTTCAACGGTACCGTTGCCTCTGTCAACGCTGAACTGGGCGAAAACATCGTACCTCTGAAACCTGTTATCCGACTCATTAATACAAAAGGAATGGCGGTGAAAATCTCCGTGCCAGAGAATGAAATCGCCAAAGTGCAGGTGGGCGACAGCGCTGAAGTCATCATCCCTGCCTTGGGTGACAAACGCCTCAGCGGCAAGGTCATCGAGAAGAGCCTGACCGCCTCGCTGCTCACCCACAGCTATCCCGTCAAGGTGCTCATCGAGCAGCCCGATGCAGAGCTGGTGCCTGGTATGATTGGCAAGGTAGTGCTGAAAGCCGACCTCAGCAAAGGTATCATCATTCCGGCTAACGCCGTCTTGATTAATCAAGAAGGCAAGTTTGTCTGGGTGGCTGAAGACGGAAGGGCTACGCGACGCAGCATCACCGTTTCGGGCTATTCGGGCAACGGGGTTATCGTCAGCGAAGGGTTGAAAACGGGGGATGTGGTTATTGTGGAAGGGTATCAGAAGGTGAGTGAAGGGATGAGGGTTGAGGTTGGAGGTTTGAAGTAGGAAGTAGGAGGTTTGAAGTATGAGGTTTGAGATAGGAGGTTTGAGGTATGAGTAAGATTAAAAAAGACAAAGGTATTATCTGCGGGAGTATCTATCACCAAAAGATTGTATGGGTGATTGTTGCGATTATCGTGGCTTTCGGCATCTATTCCCTCGTGGAGATGAAGAAGGACGAGTTTCCCGCCTTTAGCAATCCCCAAGGCATTGTGGCAGGAGTATACCCGGGTGCCCATTCTGAAGAAGTGGAAGCGCAGTTGACCAAACCGCTTGAGGAGCTGTTGTTCACCATCCCTGAAATAGATCGCGAAAGGACCTACTCGGTAACCAAAGAGGGCATATGCTACATCTACGTGATGCTCGACATGAACAAGAGCGATTACGCCCAAGCCTGGACCAAGATACGCAACAAAATCAACGAAAACAAAACTCTGAGTTTTCCGGCAGGTGTGCTGGCCATCGCAGTGATTGACGACTTCGGTGACTCCTCTTCCTTGCTCATCGCAATGGAATCCGCCGACAAGACCTACCGCGAGATGCGTGGCTACACCGACGAGCTAACCCGCCGCCTGCGCGATATTCCCCAGACAGGCAACGTGCGCGTCTTAGGCGAACAGACCGAGGAGATAGCCGTCACCGTCGACAAGGAGAAACTCTCATTCTACGGCATCAGTCCCAACACGCTGATGCTGCAATACGCCTCACAAGGTTTCCTCACCACCTCGGGCACTATGGAGACCTCTGACTTCAATCTGCCGCTCCACATCGACAATCCCGTCGTCAGCGAAGAGGAGTTGGAAGAACAAATCATCTATTCCGATGCAACGGGCAACACCGTCCGTCTGCGTGATGTGGCCACCGTCGAACGCCGCTTGGCTCCCCCCTCGAAGGTAGTGAACTTCAACGGCAACGACGCCCTTATCATCTCCGTCGAGATGCGCAAGGGCTTCAATATCGTCGCCTACGGCAAGAAGGTGGAACAGGTGCTTTCCGAGTTCCGCAAGACCCTGCCCGACAGCGTGGAGATGTACCGCATCACCGACCAGCCCAAGGTGGTACAGAAATCGGTCAACTCTTTCCTTCGCGACCTGCTCATCTCCATGATAGTCGTTATCGCGGTCATGCTCCTGCTCTTCCCTATGCGCACCGCCCTCATCGCCAGCTCGGGTCTGCCTGTCTGCACCGCTATGAGTATCGGGTTGATGTATCTCTTCGGCATTGAACTGAACACCGTCACCTTGGCCGCCCTCATCGTCGTATTGGGCATGATTGTGGACGACTCCATTATTAATATAGACGGCTATATCGACAAGTTGAGTCAGGGGTACAAGCCCTTTGAGGCCGCCGTGAGCAGCGCGAAAGAACTCTTCATGCCCATGCTCATCGCTACAGGTGCTATCGCCTGCATGTTTTTCCCGATGACTCGCATCATCACAGGGCCTTTGGGCGATTTCGTACAGCTGTTCCCCTGGACCGTCGCTTTCTCTCTGATGGCCTCCTTAGCCTACGCTATGCTTGTGATTCCTTCCTTGGAAATCATGTTTATCAAGCCGGACGACAAACCCAAGCACGACGGCTTCTTGAAAGCCCAGATGCGCTTTTTCGCCTTCCTGCAGGGACTTTATGACAAGCTGCAAAGCCATTGTTTCAACCATCCGTTGTTCACCATCGGCATGGGACTCGGCTCCATCGTCCTCGGAGTGCTGATGTTCCTCGCCCTGAATGTACAGATGATGCCTATGGCCGAGCGCGACAACTTCGCTGTAGAGATACGTCTGCCCGAAGGCAGTAGCCTCGAAGCCACCACACGCATTAGCGACTCCTTGCAGCAGATGATGCTGGCCGACCCGCGCGTCACCTCCATCACCGCCTTTATCGGTGAGTCCGCACCGCGTTTCCATGTGACCTACGCCCCCAGCATCCCCTCCAACAACCTCTCGCAACTCATCGTCAACACCATCTCGAAGCAAGCCACCGAAGACTTGTTGAAAGAAATGGACGACAAATATTCTTACTATTTCGCTGAAGCCCACGTCCGTTTCCGCCAACTCGACTATCAAGCCGTAACGACTCCTGTGGAAATCTTCGTCTATGGCGACGACTATAGCGAAACCGCCCCCATAGCCCAGCAAATCAAAGACTATATGCTCACCCTCGATAATGAGCTACGCTGGGTACATACCGACTATGACGAGTTTCTGCCTTCGGTGAGGGTGACGATGAAACCCGAGGAATGCGCCCGATTGGGCATCACCAAGGGTGTTCTCTCCCTCGACCTTGCTGCATCCCTCAACGGACAGCCGTTGACCACCGTCTGGGAGGGCAACCGCAGCATCCCCGTGAAACTGTATGCCGAATCCAACTACGATGCCGACGACTATGAAACGGTGGCCAACCAAATCGTTCCCACCGTCATTCCCGGCACCAGCGTGCCGCTGCGTCAAGTGGCCGATATCAGTCCCGACTGGCATCCTGCCTATCTCGGTCATCACAACAGCAAGAGCGCCATCACGGTGGCAGCCGATATGAAATTCTGGAAGTCACAGACGGCTAGCATGAAGAAGGTGCAGCATTATATCGACACCGAGGTGCGTCCTAATATGCCCGAAGGCGTCAGCATCGAATACGGCGGCCTGTCGTCGCTCAACACGATGGTAATTCCGCAACTGCTGAAGAGCCTGTTTGCCGCCATCGCCGTGATGTTGGCTTTCCTCGTGGCCTATTTCAAGAAAGTCAACCTTGCCCTGCTGACACTGTGTTCCAGTAGCCTGTGTATGTTCGGTGCTTTCTTTGGCGAATGGCTCTTCGGCCTCGACTTCGGTATGACCTCCCTCTTGGGCATCGTCAGTCTTATCGGTATCATCGTCCGCAACGGCATCGTGATGTACGAATACGCTGAGACGCTGCGCACCGAGGAGGGGCTGCCTGCCAAGGAAGCCGCCATGAAAGCCGGTAGCCGCCGCATGAGGCCCATCTTCCTCACCTCTACCACCACCGCCTTAGGTGTGTTGCCGATGATCATCGCCCGCAATCCCCTCTGGATGCCGATGGGCGTGGTCATCTGCTTCGGTGTGGTGCTTTCGATGGTGATTATTCTGGCCGTGATGCCTGTGATGTATTGGCAAATCTTCAGAAACAGTAAGTGATATGAGATACCTTATAATAGCCTTCATAACCCTGTGGTTCGTGGTTCCGCTTAGGGGACAGGACACACTCCGACTTTCCGTCCAAGGCTGCATCGACTTGGCTTTGGAAAACAATATAGAGCTGAAAAACAGCCAATTGGAAATTGAAAAGGCAAAGGCGACAAAGAAAGAAGCCCAAACCGCCTATTTCCCCACCGTTAAGGCACAGGCCCTTGCTTTCGATGCCCTGAATCCCATGCTGACCTTCGGCATCGACGACATCGACAACGCCCAGCTGCGGCAAATCCTTTATACCCTCTATGCCGAATATGGTGCCAATATAGGTTTGGATAAGGAGTATTCTTTCGTTCAGGACGGTGTGTTGCTCAACGCGATGGCTACCGAACCCATCTATGCCGGAGGACGTATCCGCAACGGCAATAAGCTGGCTCAACTCGGCATAGAGGCCGCTGAATATCAGTCGCTGGTGAAAGAGGACGAAGTGCGCCTGCAAACGGAGACCCTCTACTGGCAAATCGTAGCCCTGCAAGAGAAAAACGCCACTTTGGATTACCTCGACCGCCTCTTGGACACCTTGGACAACTACTTGGAGGGAGCCATTGAGGCAGGTCTGGCCTTGCCCACCGACCAGTACAAACTCCGCGTGAAGCAAAACGAGAGCCAGCTCAACCGCAAGAAGCTGAACGACGGCATCACCCTCATGAAGATGCTGTTGGCCCAATATATTGGCGCAGACACGCAAAACCTGACACTCACCGATACCTTGGGACTGGAGACAGAGCCCTCGGCCTATTTCCATACCGCTGAAGAAGCTGTGGCACAACGTAATGAGTCGCATTTGCTCGACCTTTCCCTGAAAGCCGAAAAACTGAAGAAGAAGATGACCCTTGGCGAAGCCTTACCCTCATTGATGATAGGCGGCAGCGCCAACTACCACAACATCACGGAATACAGCCAGCCCAACGCCTTGGTCTTCGCGATGCTGCAAGTGCCCATCACCGATTGGCACAAGACCTCGTTCAAGCTGAAGAAACACGACCTCGACACCGAGGCGGCCGCAAACACCCGTCGCGACCTCACCGAGAAGATGCAGCTGCAGACCAACCAAGCCTGGTTCAACCTTGAGCAGAGCTGGCTGCGTATCACGATGGCCGAGACCGCCCTGAGAGATGCCGAAGCCAACCTAAAAGTCACAGAAGACTACTATGAGGCGGGCTTAGTGGCTATCAGCGACGTCATCGAAGCCCAAACCCTGCTCAAGCAGAGCCGCGACGAACTGACCGACAGCCGTGTAGCATATCGGATTAATTTGGTGAAGTATAAGCAATTGACCGCGAATTAAGTTTTTTCTATTTTTGCGGGTGAATTCAATACTTCATCATGACAAAAAGACTCCTTTTCCTATTCCTCTTCGTGGCCACCGCCACGCTCGCCCAAGCCCAAGTGAGCAAGATGCTCGGCCAATGGAACACCATCGATGACAAGACGGGCGAACAACGCACATGCGTCAACATCACCGAAAAAAACGGTGTTTACCAAGGCGAAATCATCTGCATGTACGAGATAGATGCCAACGGCAACTACAGCGTAATGAAACCGCCTTATCCAAAGCAATGGGAAGGCATAGTCGGCACCCAAATCTTTATTGACATGAAAGCCCATGGTGACCACCTGAAAGGCAAGGTCTACGACCCCGAAAGCCAGAAGACCTACTTCGGCAAGGTGACTTATCATGCCAAAACCGATGAGCTCATCCTGCGCGGTTCGTTGGATAAAGCGGGCTTATTGGGTCGCTCACAGACTTGGAAGCGAAAGAAATAACAATAGTCGGGGCACGAAAACCCCGACTATTCTTTAAACGTCAAACTTGAACTCGGCATCAAACCAGCCCGTGTCTTCTTTCAAGAGGTCATATTCCTCACCCGTCTGGTGATCAACGACATGCACGGTGCCTTTGATGTCGTCATAAGTGAAAGTAAACTGAGAGTTTACGTCGTCTTTGGGTACGTCCATTTCAGATGGTTTCTAATGATTAATCGGCTGCAAACTTACATAAAATTCCGAAACGTTTCCATAAACCATGGAAAAAATTCAGGATAAAAGGAAAACGCATAAACAGTCGCTTGACCACTTTGACACCGTGACCGAGTGTTATTGACAATGACAATGACAATGGCAAATCTTGTCATTGTCATTGTTATTAACAATCAAAATCCAAATTTCTAACTCTAACCTAAGTCTAACTTAACTCTAACTTTTCGCTAACCTAAGACTAAGGCTCAAGATAGGGCGGCTTTTAACAAAAAGTTTATCGCTGTCGCGTCGTCACGACAAACGTCGATTCAGGGCTGCGGTCTGTTCCTCATAGCCTTTCTTGCCCAACAAGGCGAACATGTTCTTCTTGTATGCTTCCACACCGGGCTGGTCGAAAGGATTGACGTCCAACAGGTAGCCGCTCACGGCGCAGGCCATCTCGAAGAAATAGATCAGCTCGCCCAGCACCCTCTCGGAGACCTCGGGGATGACGATACGGATATTGGGCACGCCGCCGTCCTCGTGGGCCAACACGGTGCCGAGCTCAGCCTTGTGGTTCACCTCGCTGATGCGCTTGCCGGCGATGTAGTTCAGCTGGTCGAGGTCTTCATTCTCCATTGGGATGCGCAGCTCATGGTTGGAGTTTTCGACAGAGATTACCGTCTCGAAGAGGTTGCGCAGGCCGTCCTGGATGTACTGTCCCATCGAGTGGAGGTCGGTGCTGAAGGTGACCGAGGCAGGGAATACGCCCTTGTGCTGCTTGCCGTGACTCTCGCCATAGAGCTGCTTCCACCATTCGCTGAAGTAGACCAAACGTGGCTCATAGTTCACCATGATCTCGTTGGTAAGTCCTTGATGATAGAGAGCCTGACGCACTACGGCATATTGCGTGACGGGATTGTCCATCGTGGGACAGGCCTTGCAAGCCTGCTCCATCTCCACAGCGCCTCTCACCAAAGCGCGGATGTCGATGCCTGCTACAGCAATGGGCAACAAGCCGACGGGAGTGAGCACCGAGAAGCGACCGCCCACGTCGTCAGGGACGATATAGGTCTTGTAACCCTTCACGTTGGCCAGCTGCTTGAGGGCGCCACGGGCCTTATCGGTGATGGCCACGATGCGCGAAGCGGCTTCCTCTTCCCCATACTTATTAATAATATGTTGTTTCAGGATGCGGAAGGCGATGGCGGGTTCCGTCGTCGTACCTGACTTGGAGATGACGGCCAACGAATAGTCCTTCTTATCAAGGATAGCCATCAGGTCATGCAGATAGTCCTCGCTCATATTGTGTCCGGCATAGACAACGAGCGGCATCTCCCCTGTCAGCGGGGCGAAGTGGTTTTGCAAGGCTTCTATGACGGCACGGGCACCCAAATAGGAGCCTCCGATGCCGATAACGACGAAGATTTCTGACTTTTGGCGTAGGACCGCAGCGGTTTTTTCGATGTCGGACAATAATGCTTCATCTATCTCCGACGGCAGATTCACCCAGCCGAGAAAGTCGTTGCCAGCTCCAGTCTTTTCGAAGATGGTTCTATAAACTTCTGAAACTCTTGATTCTAAATCATTTTTAGTTTTTTTGTCCAAAAAGGTCTGAACGTGAGAAAGGTCAATATTCATAATAATTGTGTGTTAATGATGCTGCGAAGATAAGAAAAATTTTTAGGCAAATGTGTCGCTTTATTAAAATTATTCATATTTTTGCGCAACGATTAGCAGGTATGTTATGGGTGCAATTATTCGATAACCTAAGCATTTTTTGTTACGAAACAAATCAACACTGTTCATTTTATGATACATTTGAATATTTTATTGGCTGAAGATGACAGCCGCCTTTGTATGGTCCTGAAAGCCTTTATTGATGCCAATGGTCACACCGCCAAGATGTGTGCCGACGGCGAGGAAGCTTGGAAAGCCCTCGAGCTGGACCCGTATGACCTTTGTCTTTTTGACATCTCCATGCCCAAGATGGATGGTTTTACCCTGGCCCGCAGGGTGAAAGAGTCCTATCCAGGTATGCCCATCATTTTCCTCACCGCCCACAAGGACCTGAACGATATCCTTGAGGCTTTTGCCATCGGTGCCGACGACTACATCACCAAGCCCTTCCACATGGAGGAGATGCTGGCCCGCATTAACGCTGTGGGACGCCGTCACTATCAAACCAACACCAAGCCCGTTGAGTTCCTGCTCGGCAACTACAAGTTCAACGCCCCGCGCCACCTGCTGACCTCCCGCGACGGCGAGGAGCAGAAGTTGACCTCGAAGGAATCGGACCTGCTGCTGATGCTTTGCGAATGCATGGGCGAAACGCTGCCGCGTACCAAAGCCCTGCAGACCATCTGGAAGGAGGAAAACCGCACCAACGCCCGCTCGATGGACGTCTACATCACCAAATTGCGCAAGTACTTCGCTGACGACCCCAACGTGACCATCGCCAACGTGCATGGCGTGGGCTTCCGCCTCGAAGTGCATTAAGCCTTAGCCAAACAGCTCGGCTCCCAGTTCGTAAACTGAACTGACAGGAACAATCTGTATATTGAACCGTTTGGTATCAAGCCCTTTGGCATTATACTTTGAAACGAAAATCTTCTCGAAGCCCAACTTGTCAGCCTCGGCAATGCGGGCTTCGATGCGTGTAACGGCACGTATCTCGCCCGACAACCCCACCTCTGCCGCAAAGGCATAACGTGAAGGGACGGGGATGTCGGCATTCGAGGAAAGCACAGCGGCGATGACAGCCAGGTCGATGGCAGGATCATCCACATGCAGTCCGCCTGCGATGTTCAGGAATACGTCTTTTACAGAGAGCCGGAAGCCAGCCCGCTTCTCCAACACGGCCAACAGCATATTCATCCTGCGGAGGTCGAAGCCTGTGGCTGAGCGTTGGGGCGTGCCGTAGGCCGCACTACTGACTAAGGCCTGTGTCTCGATGAGCATAGGCCTCTGTCCTTCCATCGTGGCAGCAATGGCGATGCCGCTCACCTCTTCATCACGCTGCGAAAGGAGGATTTCGCTGGGATTGGTCACCTCACGAAGACCTGTGGCGTTCATCTCGAAGATACCCAGTTCGGAGGCCGACCCAAAGCGGTTTTTGATGGTGCGCAGGATGCGGAAACCATAATGGCGGTCGCCCTCAAACTGCAGCACGGTGTCGACGATATGCTCCAGAATCTTGGGTCCGGCAATGCTGCCGTCCTTGGTGATATGGCCGATGAGGAAGATGGGCACCTGATAGGCTTTCGCCATCTTGTTCATCTCGGCTGCCGTCTCGCGAATCTGTGAGATACTGCCCGCTGTGGCATCGATATAGGGCGATTCAAGCGTTTGGATGGAATCCACCACCACAATGTCGGGTTGCACGACCTTGAAGTGTTTCAGGATTTCCTGCGTGTTGGTCTCGGTAAGGATAAGGCAGTCGGTGTTGTGTATGCCGATGCGCTCGGCCCGCATCTTGATTTGACTTTGACTCTCCTCGCCTGAGATGTATAGCACCTTTCTTCCAGCCAGCTGCAGGGCAGTCTGCAGTAACAAGGTCGACTTACCGATACCAGGTTCGCCGCCCACGAGGGTTAACGAGCCCAAAACCAAGCCGCCGCCCAACACGCGGTTGAGTTCCTCGTAGGGCAGGATGATGCGTTGCTCCTTGGCGTTGCCGATGTCCTTGATAGGCACAGGCTGACTTTTGTCCACCTCATGACCGATGGTTTTCTTCACCGATTTGACCTCCTTACCCGTGACAACGGTCTGCTCGGCACAGGTGTTCCACGCACCGCAGGCGGGACATTTTCCAAACCACTTGGGCGACTCGTTTCCGCATTCTTTACAGAAGAAAACAGATTTCTCTTTTGCTGGCATATCGTTCTATTTTGTCGCAAAAATACGACAATTTGCGATTATTATCGAATTATTATTACTTTTGTAGCCTAAACTATTCTTGATGAAGCATCGTTTACTCACATTACTGGTTGTTTTGCTCACCACACCGCTGTTGGCCCAGCAGGGCGACGTGGTGCTGTGCGAGGGCTTCTTCAACCCCTGGCTTGAGGAAGGCTGGGACGCGACGGGCGACGACTGGGTGGTGTGGTACATCTCCAATACCACCTATGCCGGTGGCAAGGCGCGTGAGATGCAGATGTACCCCGACGTCAACTTCAAAGGTACAACGCGCCTCGTCACCCCCATCGTGGAGCTTGGGAAATACGACTTCATCAACTTCCAGTTCAACCACTGCCTCGAAGCCACCCAAGGTGCGATTGACGCTCAAATTGGCATCGGCATCTCGCAGAACGGCGAGGACTGGGAGAGCATCTGGCAAGACACTATCACGGGGGGCATCGCACAGAGCCAGTATTTGCTCACCTTCGACATGGAAGAATGGCCCACCAAGGAACCGCAATTCTGCCTCTACTTCACGGGCAACGGGGCCAACATCAACAGCTGGTATGTCGACAACGTGATTGTCTTTGCCTCGAAGAAAAACAAGTACGGCAAGATTGACGATGTTGAAGAAGGTGGCTTTGTGGCCTCGCGCTCCCACATCTTGACCCTAAAAGGCCCTTCGGCAGGTACCGTGACTCCTTTTTCGAAGATGAAGACCTCGAAGAGTAGGTTCTCGAAAATCGTCGAAGGTCGTAAAGGAAGAAAAAACCGTAGGAGATAGTCGCATGAAAAGCATAAAAGCAGTTCTCTTTTTCATTATAGCTGTGCTGTATATTAATACCCAGGCACAGACCTTCACCGACAGCAACCTTCCCATCGTGGTCATTGAGACGGATGGTGGCGCCAATATCCCTGATGAACCTAAAGTTTTAGGGACAATGAAAATCATCTGGCATCAGGACGGGTCGCGCAACTACATGAGCGACATCGACAACCCCGAGTTTCTGAACTATGACGGTCGTATGGGTATTGAACGGCGCGGCAGCAGCTCGCAGACCTATTCCAACAAGAAGCCATACGCCATAGAAACCTTGCAGGATGACAACGTCACCAACAACAATGTCAGTATCTTCAATATGCCTGAAGAGAACGACTGGATTCTCAACTCATTGGCTTACGACCAAACAGGGATGCGCGATTTCCTGGCATACGAACTCTCAGAAGCCATCGGACAGTATGCCTCGCGCCGCCAGTATTGCGAAGTGGTCATCAACGGCGACTACAAAGGTCTCTATGTCTTTATGGAGAAAATCAAGCCCGACAAGGGTCGTGTCAACATCGAGAAGATGGACCAGACCTGTAACCAATACCCTGAAGTGACGGGCGGCTATATTGTCAAGGCCGACAAGACCACGGGAGGTGACCCTGTGGCTTGGACGATGCAAGGCTATGGTGGCGGCTGGGGAGGCTGGGGCAGCAACACCGACTTCATCATGCATTATCCAAAGCCTGCTGAAGTGACCAACACCCAGAAAAACTATATCCACGGCGTGTTCAACGACCTTGCCTCCGTCTCCAACCAACACAATACCGCTATTAATGCAGGTATTCCTGCCGTCATTGACGTGGCTTCTTTTGTTGATTTCATCATGATAGCCGAATACAGCTCCAATGTCGATGTGTATTCCTTCAGCACATTCTTCCACAAGGATCGGTGCGGCAAACTGAGGGCAGGCCCCGTGTGGGACTACAACCTCGCCTTTGGTTATGATGCCTTCGGCAACCGAAGCAAATATGATGTGTGGCAATTCAACAACTCCGATAACAACGGCCCTAAATTCTGGAAAGACCTTTTCGATACTGGACTCTTTCGCTGCTATCTCGCCAAACGTTGGTTTGAACTGACCGAGCCTGGACAGCCTTTGAACTATGACCGCGTCTGCTCGCGCATCGACGAAATCGATGAGCTGATTTCTGAAGCCGTTGCTCGTGACAACCAACGCTGGAACCAGATGAACCAGCACACCACGTATGTGAACAACATGAAAACCTGGCTCCAACAGCGCACCAATTGGCTGAACCAAAACATGGGCTCCACTTCCAACTGCGATGATGTTGACCTACCGCCTTTGGTCATCTCTAAAATCCACTATCACCCGATGGACTATTGGGGCATTGATGGCGAAGAATTCGAGTTTATCGAAATCACCAACAACGGCGATAATGAGGTTGACCTCACAGGGGTCTATTTCCGCGAACTGGGTATCACCTATCGTTTCCCGAACGGGTCGAACATCGCTCCGCATGAAGCCTTGATGCTCTGCTCCGACTCCTTGGCCTTCATCGACCGTTACCAGATGATTCCTTTTGGGCAATACACCCGCAAACTCTCCAACAAGTCGGAAAACCTCGTGTTGGCCGACGCCTGGGGCAACATCATCGACGAGGTGCATTACTACGACAGCGAACCTTGGCCCACCGAGCCTGACGGCAACGGCCCCTACCTTGAGTTGAAAAACCTCGACTCCGACAACAGCCTTGCCGAAAACTGGACCTTCTGTGACGACTTGACCCATGTACTGGATTTGTCGAATGCCTATTCTATAGAGGTGTATCCCAATCCCGCCAAAGACCGTATACGAATCCACGCGAACGAGACCGTCATCAGTTGCCAAATTGTCGACCTGTTGGGTCGTGTGGTGGCAAATAGTAGTCCCATGCAGCCTGATTTCGAGTTGAATCTCGACAACCTGACTCAAGGCATGTATCTGCTGAAAACACAGACGCTTGATGGGCGAATGCTGCTCAGCAAGTTTGTGAAACAATAACCGAAAAAACGGAAAAAAGTTCAACCAATCAAAAAAAGTTGTAATTTTGCAGCCAAATTGAAAACGAGTATTAAACTTTATTCACTTAAAATTAGAGCATTATGTCAGAAATTTTGAATGAAATTAAACCTATCATCGCCGAAAAGCTCGGTGTTGATCCTTCAGAAGTCACTATGGAAGCCAGCTTCACCAACGACCTCGGTGCCGATTCACTGGACACCGTCGAGCTGATGATGGAATTTGAGAAGAACTTCAACCTCTCCATCCCGGATGACCAACAGGAAAGCATCCAGACTGTGGGTGATGTTGTCCGTCTCATCGAAAAGATGCGCGAAGCCTAATCAATCTCAACAAGAAAATTACTAAACCTCAATGGAATCGAAACGAGTTGTCATCACAGGTCTCGGTGCCATCACCCCTATCGGAAACACCGTCAAGGATTTCTGGGAAGGATTGGTGAGCGGTAAAAACGGAGCAGGTGAGATTACCCGTTTCGATTCTGCTTTATACAAGACGCATTTTGCCTGCGAGGTGAAGGGCTACAACCCCGACGATTTCTTTGATAAAAAGACTGCTCGCAAATACGACTTGTTTGCCCAGTTCGACATCGTGGCTGCTGACGAATCCATTGCTGACTCGGGCATCACGCCAGAAAACACCGACTTCGATGATGTGGGTGTGCTTCTGACGTCGGGCATCGGTGGTGTCAATCATTTCTTCAATGAACTGAAGGAGTTCTTCCAAAATGGTGACGGCACACCGCGTTTCAGCCCCTTCCTTATCACCAAGTTCATCGCCAATATGCCTGCTGGCGTCATCTCCATCAAATACGGCTTCCGTGGCCCCAACTTTGCCACCGTATCGGCCTGCGCCTCATCGGCACACGCCATCATAGAGGCGTTTAATTACATCCGCTATGGCAAGAGCAAAGTCATCATTGCGGGTGGCGCAGGTGCTGCCATTGGCGAAAGCGGCATCGGAGGTTTCAACTCGATGCACGCCCTCTCGACGCGCAACGACGATTATATGACCGCTTCGCGCCCGTTCGACCTTCATCGCGACGGCTTCGTCATGGGTGAAGGTGCTGGCAGCCTCGTGTTGGAAGAATACGAACACGCCAAAGCCCGTGGAGCTAAGATTTATGCCGAAATCGTGGGTGGCGGCGCCTCAGCTGATGCCTATCACATCACGGCCCCGCATCCCGAAGGCAAGGGCGGCATTCTCAGTATGCAACGCGCCCTGAAAGATGCCGAAATCGAGCCCAAAGCCATCGAACACATCAACACCCACGGCACCTCGACCCCGGCTGGCGACTTAGCTGAGCCTATCGCCATTAAAGAGGTGTTTGGTGAACACGCCTACAACATCAGCATCAATTCCACCAAATCGATGACCGGCCACCTGTTGGGCGGTGCCGGTGCGGTTGAGGCTATCGCTTGCGTGTTAGCCCTGAAAAACGGCATCATCCCGCCCACCATCAATCACTTTGAAGATGACCCGCAAATCGACAATCGCCTCGATTTCACCTTCAACAAAGCCCGCAAGCGCGATATCCATTACGGCCTCTCCAATTCTTTCGGCTTTGGCGGACAAAACGCCACGCTGATATTCAAAAAGTTTGAAGAATAAGATGGCCCTGTTTTCACATCTCTCTCCCGAAGACAAAACCCTCTCCGACTACATCTATAATATCCTCGGCTATCGACCGAAGAACATTGCTTTGTATCATCTGGCCTTCACTCACAGGTCGAAATCGGAGGAAACCGTCGGCAACTATCATCTGAGTAACGAGCGGCTTGAATATCTGGGCGACGCCGTACTTGAACTTGTCGTAGGCGACTTCCTTTTCCACACCTACCCCACCCAACCGGAAGGTTTCCTCACCGAGATGCGCTCACGTATCGTCAGCCGTGTCTCGCTCAACAAGTTGGCAAAAAAACTGGGCTTGGATGAATACATCAAATACCAGCCCATCCAGAAGTTTGCCGACGGCAGCTTCCGCTCATTGGGTGGCAACGCCTTTGAAGCCCTTATGGGTGCCATTTATCTCGATAAGGGTTTCGACTTTGCCCAACGCACCATCATCGACCACATCCTCCGTGTCCACATCGACCTGGAACAGCTTCAGCAAACTGAGGTCAACTTCAAGAGCAAGCTCCTGCAAATCACCCAGAAGCAACGTCAAACATTGGAATTCAGGCTGTTGGATGAATCGATGGAAGACCACCGCAAGGTGTTTCACGTGCAGATATTCATCGACAACAAAGGCTATGGTGAGTGCAGCGACTATTCGCTGAAACGCGCTGAACAAATCGCAGCGGAAAAAACACTCCAGATTCTCACAAATTAAGTATCTTTGCCGCATGGCAAACAAAGAGAAAAATTTCCTCGCCCCTCCCGATTTCGACGACATCCGAGTCATCGGAATCAATTCGGCCTTAGCTGATTACAAACTGGTATGGCTGCTTAACGAGAAACTTTCCATCAAGCTCGTGAGGCAGGACGACCTGATTCACGGCAAGGGCATTTATCCTTATTACCATTGCAGTGGCGAAGAGAACTCACCCTCCTATGGATTGCTGGCCGTTTCGTACGACAAGAAGTCGATGCTTAAGTTTCAACCCCGCCTCGATTACCTTTTCATCATCCGCAACGAAATCCTGCCCGTCCACTACAATACGCTGTTTGAGAAAATCAAAACCCTAAATGGTATTAATTACGCCTTCATGATGGACGGCTATATGGACCGGCTCGAACCCGCCCTGTATGAAGTGGAGAACTACGACACCACTCTGGTCATCCGCCAGCGCCAGCTTAACTCGCCTGAACACGCCAAGGAAGTCATCCGCCAACGCAATATCCTTTTGGGATTGGAAAAAGACTAAGGTTTTTCTATCCTTACCTCCACCGCATCACGTAAGGTTCCACACAGGGCATAACGGTCGCCAATACACAGCAGCAAGCGGTTATCTCCCAACCGTGTTTCAGGACCCAAAACCACCGAGAAACGTCCTTGATGAACTTCATCGGGTTTTAGTGCTTCGATGGGCTTATATGATCCGTAACGCACCTCGTTATCATCGACCAACAGCAGCTTTAATATCATTTCCGGCTGAAACTCGATAGTCTGTCCGCATGGATTATGGATGGAGAAATCAAAACGGAGCGTGTCGCCAGGGTGAACGACGGGAGTTTGCTCCGGATGGGAAAGGATAAACTGCAACTCCAATCGGTTGGCAGTTTGAAAATTGTCGGTCAAGGTGCCTTCGAATGACTCATCGCCCACTTGGAAAGATTGCCCAGAGGCCGAGCCATAAACAAACACCGGTTGACCCAGCCAAGCTTTGTCGAACTGCCACAAATCGTACTGCGTGGCGCGGTCGTAATACCAACGTAAGGTTGAACTCTCCTTTCCCGTGAAGTAATGATACAAGGCGGGATGCTGGAACGAACCCTGAAACACCACAGGCCTTTCGCCCGCCACCGACTCAATCGCCCGATAGCGAGACGCTTTGCCATAGAAACCGAACGAGGCGGATAGAGGAGTAAGCAACGCGACACGCACGAAGGCCACCAATAGCAGTGAAGGCAGGACGAAACGGCGGATATATTTCCATAGTTTCTCGTCGACTAAAGCCTTTCGGTAGACCAATACCACAGCAGGTATGAAACAGACCGCTGTCCAATGCGGCTCCACATGACCCCTGAAGGTCATCAGCCAGAAGAAGAGGAAGAAACCAATAAGAATAAAATGCAATCCACGCTCAAACACGTGTTGCGGCTTTGATGCCCAGAGTACATAGACTACTGCCCCAAAAGTGAAGGGGTTGAACACCAGCAGCTGATTAGGAAGATATTCCAAGAAATAACTCCAGCGGAAAGGCTCGCTGCGCTGCGAAAGGTGGTATTTCAAACTTGGGAAATCGGCATGGATTTGCCACAGGATATGCGGCATCAACAAGACAAGCGCAACGAGGCAGGCCACCCAAAACTTGCCATCCTTCAGCAAACGGAGGTTGGAGAGCACGATGAGACCCAACAGCAAAAAGGCGTGATACTTGCTATAAACCATACAGGCCATCAGCAGACCCATCAGAAGAGCTTGAGACCAAGTCTTCTCTTCCAAATAACGCTGATATATTAATAGGAATAAAGCAGAGAACAACAGCAAACTGGCATCGGGCGTAGTGACAAAACCGTATAGGTTGAATATCACAATGGAACAAGCCAAAGTGAAAAAAAGCAGGCATGAACCTCCAGCACCATCATCAGCCGTAGCTATCTTCCATAGTATTAATAAGGTAAGGCACGAGGCAACAACCGTAAAGAACCTGACGCCCAAAGCGCCAGAGAAGAGCAAACTGCTTAAATAGGTCATCAAAGCCACCATAGGAGGATGGTCGAAATAACCCCAGGCGAGGTGCTCGCCAAAAAGAGCGTAATAAGCCTCGTCAGCATGAATCTCGGTGAAAAGACCTTGAAGCAGATTGATGACAAACCAAAGGAAAAGGCCACAATAAAGGAGGTTTTTCAAATTGAATCTGTCCTTTATCATGGCCTTTTTCGTTTGTAGGGACACGTCACATACGTCCGCAAAAATGGTTAATTATCCCACGTGAATGTTCTCGTTCACCAGTTTCAGGATTTTCTTCGTGTCGCTACCCAATTCGGAGCGCAAGTTGGCATCCTTGAAATCGGAGAGGAACTTGATCATATAGTCGACGATGCTGTCGGAGAACACACCCTTTGCGGTGTAAATCTCGCGGTCTTTAGCCAATTCCTTGGCGGCGGCCACGCAGCTGTCGGGCAGTTGCTCGAGGCTCTCTTGCAGTTCCTTGTGTTTGTCGTCGTGGATGTTGACACCAAGGCCGACGTAGGTCTTCTCGGCAATCTCAAGAGCGTTGGGCATCTCGAATCCGTGACGGGCAGCGGCGCAAAGGGCAGCCATTAACAGATACATATCTGCGCAACCGTCGGAAGCACGCCATTCGAAGGTCTGCTTCTCGCTGAAGTCCTTGTTCGACTTCTTCTCAAGCGGGTTGGCGTTGGCGGCCATATCCTTGCCGTTGTTGATCCAGCCGAGCGGCACACGCACCAAAGCGCTGCGGTTCGAGTAGGACCAGCAGAGCGAAGTGGGAGCCTCCTGGTGAGGCACCAAGCGCAGGAACGACAGCGGATTGGGATTACCAAATGCAGGCAGCGAGGTACCAGCCACCATGTAGCCGGCAATGGCTTTCTTGGCATAGTCGGTCAATTCGCCGTTCTTCACCATCACGCTCTTGCCTTCCTTGGTGAACTTGCAGTGGACGTGCATACCCGAACCAGCCTTACCCACAGTAATCTTGGGGGCGAAGGTCAGAGTGACACCATACTGATAAGCCAGCTGACGCATGATCCACTTGGCCACCACAAGCTGGTCAGCAGCATCCTCGATGTTGGTGGGCAGGAACTCGATTTCGTTCTGCTCGTAAATCTTGCCGTCGTAGGTGAAGTTACCCACCTCCGAGTGGCCATACTTAATCAAGCCACCAGCTTGGGCGATAAGGCGCATAGCCTCAACACGGTATTCGGTGAACTTGTTGAACGGAGCGCTCTCGTGATATCCTCTTTGGTCGGGCACTTCGTAAATCTGTTCGTCATCGGCAATGATGTAGTATTCCAACTCGCCCATGGTCTCCATGCAAAGGCCAGTGGTTTTCTTGAACACTTCATGCGCCTTGTGCAGGATGTACTCGGGTGAGCTCTCAAACGGTTCGCCATCGCGGTTGTAGAATGAGCAGAGGATGTCCACTGCCGGCACCTCCGAGAAGGGATTGAGGAAAGCGGTGCGATACTTCGGCACTACATACAGGTCGCTTTTTCCTGCCTCGATGAATGGGAACAGACTTGAACCATCAACGCGCTCACCGGCCGACAGGATGTTCTCCAGGTGTTCGGCATTGTGAATCACGAAGTTCAGGGTCTTCAGTTTTCCATCCCAGCCACAATAGTGGAAGTTGATGAATTCAATTTGGTTTTCCTCGCAATAACGAATGATATCAGCGCGAGTGAACTCTGATGCAGGCTTCTGAAGGTACTGCACCAGACGATTGGGATTCATGGCAATTCTTTGGTCCATTACGTTGGATTTAGAGATTTAGTATTTTAGATTTTAAGGTTTATTCGACAGTAACTGATTTGGCCAGATTACGCGGTTGGTCGACATTGCAGCCACGCATCACGGCGATGTGATAGGCCAGGATTTGCAGCGGGATGGTGGCCAACAGCGGCGAGTAGAGGCACTCCGTCTCGGGTATCTCAATGACATAATCCGCCATCTTGCGGGCAATCACATCCTTCTCGCTGATGATGGCAATGATTTTGCCATTACGGGCTTTCACCTCTTGGATATTGCTGATGACCTTCTCGTAGGTGCTATGGTTGGTAGCAATGAACACCACAGGCATATCCTTGTCAATCAAGGCGATGGGACCGTGTTTCATCTCTGCTGCAGGATAACCTTCAGCATGGATGTAGGAGATCTCCTTCAACTTCAGGGCACCTTCGAGGGCCACAGGATAATTCTGCAGACGGCCCAGATAAAGCATATTGCGCACGTCCTTGTATTTCGCGGCAATGTCTTTCACGTGACCGCTATGGTCGAGGGTCCACTGCATCTTCTCAGGGATGCTGCTGAGTTCTTGGATAAAGGCAGCGCGTTCCTCGTCCTTCATCGAGCCTTTCAGCTCGGCAAGACGCAAAGCAAGCATCACCATTACAGTGACTTGTGAGGTGAAGGCCTTGGTGGATGCCACACCGATTTCCGGACCAGCATGGGTATAGATACCTGCGTCGGTGGCGCGCGAGATGGATGAGCCAATCACGTTGCAGATGCCCAGCACGACAGCGCCTTTCTCCTTGGCTAACTGGATGGCGGCCAAAGTGTCGGCAGTCTCACCCGACTGCGAAACGGCAATCACCACATCGTGAGGCGTGACCACGGGATTGCGGTAGCGGAACTCGGAGGCATACTCCACTTTGACGGGAATCTTGGCCATATTCTCAATGAGGTAGCTTCCCACTAAGCAGGCGTGCCACGAGGTGCCGCAAGCTACAAAGATGATGTTGTCGGCATAGAGCAACTGTTTCTCATAATTGACGATGCCACCCAAACGAACCGTGTTCGCCTCAGGATGCAAACGGCCACGCATGGTGTCGAGCACAATGGTGGGTTGCTCGTAAATTTCCTTCATCATAAAGTGGTCGAAACCGGCCTTCTCGATGCTGTCAAGGTTCATCTTCAGCTCCTGGACGTAAGGGATAGCTTCCACGTCCTGAATGGTCTTGATATGCAACTCCTCGCCCAACTTGATTTTCACTACTTGTTCGTCTTCAAGATACACCACCTTCTGGGTGCGGCCCACGATAGGCGTGGCATCAGAGGCGATGAAATACTCTCCTTGGCCGATGCCGATTACCATCGGGCTGCCCTTGCGGGCTGCAATAAGTTGGTCAGGATGACCCTTCTCCAAAATTACGATAGCATAAGCGCCTACCACATGGTTGAGGGCGATGCGGACAGCCTCAAACAGGTCGACATGCTCGCTCTGCTGCACATCCTCGATGAGGTTGGTCAGCACCTCGGTGTCGGTCGACGACTGGAAAGTGAAGCCACGTTTCTCCAACTCCTTGCGCAGGCTCATGTAGTTCTCAATAATGCCGTTGTGAATCAGAGCGATGTTACCTGACTGAGAGCGATGCGGGTGGGCATTCACCGTATTCGGCTCACCGTGGGTGGCCCAGCGAGTATGGGCGATGCCGATATGGCCACTGATGTCCTTCGTCGAGGCAAATTCCTCCAAGTCAGACACTTTACCTTTCGCCTTATAGACGTTCAGTTCGTTCTTTTGGTTCAACAAGGCTACGCCCGCGCTGTCGTAACCACGATATTCCAGGCGTTTCAATCCCTCAATGAGAATGGGATAGGCATCCTGTGGGCCGATATAAGCTACAATTCCACACATTTTTTCTCAGTTTTATAGATTTTGCGCAAAGATAGACATTATTCTTTCATTTGCATCCAAAAGAATAAGTTTTGCCGATTTTTTTCTCCTTCAATGAGGGTTTTTCCTACTTTTGCAGCAAGAAAACAATAAAATCCGAGACACTATGGCACTAAAAGAATGGATGATTGCCTTCAACGACGCCAAAGAGATGGAAGCCGACGGAAAAGAAGGTCCTGAACTGATAAAAGCATACGAGTATGTACTCGAAAAAATGGGTGAAGGTCCCTTCACTGAAGCAGAAGAGCACGTGCGCGAAGAAGTAAACCGGAACCTGGATGAACTGAATATGATGAGTTCGAAGTAAGAATAACTACACGTTTACTTTTTCTTCCGATACTTCAAAATAACCACAAGATATGCCGCTGCAACGATGATTAGTAGCATGGTGCTGACGGCACGGAAGCCCATTGTGGTGTCTCGGAACCATTGGCTGTAGTCGAAAGACTCGTTGACAAGGCTTGAGAAATCGTAAATGGCGGAGAAGATGGTCAGACAGGTCAAAAAAGTGAGGAATTTATTGGTCTTTTCCTCGGCACGTTGTTCCCGCTTACCCATTTCCTTGCTAATCATGTGGTAAAGTTGCTCGTTGTCTTGTTGAGTGGCAAAGCTTTTCTCCAAGGCGTTGTTGATGAGGTCAGGAAGGAAATTGTAAGAAATGGTGCTGAAGCTATAGTCCTGCTCAAAACGGTCGAGCTGTTGTTCAAGAAGCTCGACATCAACACTACGCTTACGGTAACAGAGGTTGATATTGTAAAGAAACACCTTTCGGAAAAGCTGATAGACATATATTTTGCCGAAATAATCCTCGTTCCAATTGTTGACCACCCATTCGGGCGTATCAATGGAAAGCATCGTGAATGTGTCTAACAGTGCCAACCCTTTCCATCCGTTGAAAACAGAGATACTTCGGTCAGTCATGATGTTTTCATAATAGTCTTTGCTATTCATTCCCAGTGAATTGGGTATGTGTTTGGCAAGCGTCCCCGCATCAAACAACAAATAATCGACATTATCGTCCAGCAAGGGTTCGGTAAGAGAGATGGCCTGATACAATTTGAACTTGTTGCCAGGTTGAATCAATTGGCAAAGGTTTCCCGTTAGAGTAAGGTTATTTTGTGTGAGTTTGTTGTAAAGGTCAACGACGGGTTGCAGCCCCGTTTGGGCAAAGTCCGCTTGAAGCTCGTTATATCGTCCACAGTTGCGAAGCGCATTCAAGCAGCGCGTCATCAAGTTAAAATCTATGCTCTCAAACTTGATTTCGATAGCAAAAAGCACCAAATCGAAAGGAGCACACCACAGATGAAGGCTATTGAGCATAAAACTAGCAACCTCATTCTCTGAAAAACGAAGAGCACAGGGTTTGCCAAGGGGTAGGTTATAACGCACCATATCCTTCGTCATGAACGTTGCAAATTCAGGCAGATAGTAGTTTGAAAGTTCCTCAAGGTCGGTATCGGAACATGATTCTTTTTCCCATCCCCGAAGCATATCCGAGTTGACGGATTGTTTGGCGGAAAAGTAGCCGCAAAGGCATGCAGTATTGTTGACCAACATGGCAGTAATCGTTTCTAATGAAAGGCAAAATTAGAAAAATTTCTTGGAGATGGATCAATTATACCCATATTTAACAGAAAGTTACTATCTTTGTTGCCATAAAAATCTTGTTGCAATGCATTACGAGAATCTTCCTTTCACCTTAGCGCATCCTTTAGAGCAATACGAAGTCCAGAAAGCCGCGGGCAATTATTCAAAAGCCATGAATTATGCCCTCGACTTTTTTGAGATTTCCACCCAATATCTCTCTATACTTCTCTTGGGGCTCATCCGTGAACATTATAAGGCCGAGTCAGCCAATGCCCATGTTGTTTTTGTGGTGAATAAAATTGACACAAAGCGTCCCCTATCGTTTGGCGATTGGGCTAACGACCTTCTACCACGCACAGCTCAAGCAGCTCGTGAGCTTATCCCCAATGAGCCACTAACACAAGCCATCTCTTCCTTAAGCAACAAAAAACGCAACCTATTACTTGGTGGCAAAAAAGAGGCCAGCATCGTGCAAATCCGCAACGAATACAAAGGACACAGTACCACCTTAGCCGAAAGCATCTACAAAAATGTGCTGACCGAACTGGAACCCAGATTGGAAGAAATGACTGAGGTGCTGGTTCCTTTAGGAAGCTACAGGGAGAAAGCAGAAGAGGGTCATTTTTATATTCTCTACGAAGGTTCACCAAAAGCAGATTTATATCCCATCGTACACGCCAACGAGAATGGCTACATATACGTGTTTCAATCGCTGAAGGACGAGGACGTGGCCTTCATCTCTTCTGACGAACACGCCATCACCATCATCTCCGACAAATTGAATCCTGAGTTCGACAAATGGGTGCAGCAACTTGTGCCATCATTCGACATCGCCAAGGAAGCCAACTGGGAAGAACTTAGGGAACAAATGCGCGACTATTCCTCGGAATATATGCGGCACATGTATTCCGAGAAAAAATATAACCAGGAACTTTTCGTGGAACGCGAACAACTTTCCAAAACCTTTGCTGGTTTCCGCTCGTCAGACAGCCGCTTTCTTCCTCTGCCTGGTGAAGCCGGACAAGGCAAAACAACCCAACTCTGCCATTGGACGGAACAACTTTTGCATTCTGAAGATGGTGTACTTACTTTTGCCAGCAGCGAATTCGCCACAGGTAACCTGAACCTGAAACTGCGCGAAATCTTTGGGCTGTCATACAAAAAGAACCTGCAACAGTTCTTATTGGTGCTCAACGAAAAAGCCATTGAAGCAGGCCAACAAATCATCATCATTTTCGATGCACTGAACGAAGTGCTCACCTACCCGGGAACACCTTTGGGAGACAGTAGTCCTTTGGCGCTTTACAAAGACATTTATGCCCTTTTCGGTATGCATGAACTGACTGCCGTGCGGGTCGTCTTCACATGCAGAAGCTACACTTGGCAGAACGAACTTCGGCCTGAACAAAAACATCAAGATATGAGTTTGTTTTGTCAACTTGGCGAAGAAGAAATTGCCGTACGTAGCTTCACCGACGAGGAAACCGAGCGTGCCTACGGCATTTATCACGAACTTTACCAAATGGAGACGCCTTTTGCCCAGTTGGATAGAAAGAACGTCATCCGCATCAAGAACCCTTTGATTCTGAAAATTGTCTGCACCAACTATCTCGGGAAAGAATTACCGACTGAAAATAAGAACTACACCTCCGTGGCCTTGTTTGAAAAAATGACTGACGACATCTGTCATTCCTATGCAGGCAACCGCCAAATTCAGATTCTATATGAAATGGCAGAAGTGATGCTAAATGACTATGTGAACGGCAAAGCGCAAGATTCGTTGCTATTGGAAGACCTGAAAAAGGCTCGTTTCGTGCCACAGTCGCCTCTCCACAAAGTAGCCAACCTTGTATACAACGACAAAGGCACCACCATAGCTTTTGAGGAACTGCTCAATAAGCCTGAACGTCCCATCCTTCGCCTTATTAAGGAAGAAAAGATACAGTTCATCTACGAACGTTTTCTTGAATATATGCTCGCTTTGGTGTTTTTCAGAAAGGAGACAGAGGGCAAAACCATACAACAACCCATCACTGCCGAGCGTATTGCCCAAACAATGCAAACCGCAGCCCTCAATGAGGTCTTTATGTGTACGCTCCGTAATGTGCTAATTATGGATTACCTGCGAACCGGGAACCCTCAAACCATTATCGACCTTGCTGGTGATTACAGCGACAACTTCGAAATGCTCACCCTTGTCAGCGACCTGATGAACACACTCGTCTCAGAAAACTATGAGAACCAACTCTTTCCATTGATGAAAACCCTGTTCACCCACATCAGCGAAGACCAGCGGAGCAAAGTGGACGAATACAACCGAGTATGGAAGGTCATAGAGAAAAACAAAGCTGACGATGAGACCATTCAGAAATACAAGGAGCTTTCCACTTCCATCACACCTCTGATGAACCGTAAAAGATTAGCTACGGGAACCCTTATCAATGGTGTGTTGTTTACTGACTTCCACAACGAAAGCCTCTACCAAACTGACCCCTACGAGATGTTGTTTACCATCATGGATGACCCGATGATGGAAATCCGCGACAATGCCTGCCTGATGATTTATTATGCCTCCAATAAGACGCATACCAACAGTTACACCCCACTCCGCGAGAACATCACAAGGCAAATAGTGAGGCGAATGTACGACTACATCAACACCACGCCATTGGTAGGTTTGGCCAAATCGAAGCGCAGAAAACGGGTGATGACCTTCCTTGAAGCAGGTACACGCATCAATGTGCTGCTCATCATCGACAAGGTGCTGGAGGGCGATAACAATAGCGATCGAACTGAAATCAGCAAGATTTTCGGCGACATCACCCAAGTTGCCAAGCACTTGACTGGCAATTTCACCCTCATCCGCCTGTTGATGCCTTTTATCCAAATCGTGATGCGTCGTCAGTTCCTTTTTCAATCGGACTATGTCAACAACGTTATTGAATACCAGACCTTCTGGGAAGACGATGTTGTACCAAAAGAAAGCCATAATGGTGAATGGTGTCGCAACGATCTTGCCGCTGTCGCACCTTTTGCCTATCTTTCTTCGAAACAAGGTAAGCCAGATGCACCAACTAACGAAGAGTTCAGAAAATACATTCCTAAAATCATCTCTGCATACCACACTGGCGACAGCTTATCCTACCTGACCCTCGAGCGCATCCTCATCATCGCTGGTGTAACTGACTATGCCAATGTGCAACCAGTCATCCAAACTTTACGCGGAGACTGCATCAACAATAGTCCCTGGTTTGACTACTCGCAGATGTCGTTCATCTATGTGCTGTACCAACTTGGACTAAAAATGCCCACATTGCCCCAAGAGGTAGCCGATATGCTCGAAGAATGGTGTGTCGATTGGACGCTCCGCTGCAGAGGCTGGTTTAAGGGACATAACAGCCATAAAGCCAACTCAAAACAACTCTACAAGCGCAACGTAATGACCTGGTATGCTATGGTGTATTGCGCTCGTAACGGTGACGAACGCGATCCCTCAGGACAAAGTGTTATGGGCTTCCGCCAACTCATCAACCAAGCCATTGAAAACCGTGACAAAGAACTACTCGTTCATCTGCTCAACAACATCTCTGAACTTGTCAGCGACTCAGGCTACATCTACACTTCCCTTGACCTCTTGGAAAGCGTAATGAAGCAAATACCTTCGCAACAAGTATTGGATGAATTTGAACAAAATGCCAATATACGCTATGACGAAACACAGGAGTCTATTATCACCTTGATTGGTAAGATTTTGGGCACCGCCAAAAACTATTTCCCCCAACAAGTCAATGCCTTCCTGACCAAAGATATCGTCAACCTGCCTTTTCCTGGCATCGATAAATACAAAGACGAAATCCTTGGCTACAATCCAGGTGGCGAACGCCTCTCTGACTTGTTTACCCACAAGTTTGGAAATGCTTTGATTTACACATTAATCCACGAAGAAGTAGTAGACGAAGTCGCGGTCGATTCTTTAATGGCGGCGAGCAAATCATCGGGCAGTTTCAAATGGTTTGAAGAAGTCGTAAAAGTCACACTCAACAAGATGTTCAACTTGCGTTTATAAATAAATCTGAAAAATGTCGTTCTCTAATTCCCAACTAACCCTTATCTTTGCCTGTTTTTTGGCCATCAGTGCATATTCCTGCAATAAAGATGTTATGAACAACTTTTCCCATCATCGTCCTGTTATCGTTGCCCATCGCGGGGGCGCCAGTCTTGGCATGGAGAACAGCCTTTCGTGTATCGAGAAAGGCATTGCCGCTGGAGCCGACATGATAGAAATTGACCTCCACCTCACTGCTGATGGCCACATCGTGGTATGCCACGACCGCAGTGTTAACCGCACCACTAACGGCAAGGGGAAGATTGCCAATATGACCTTAGATGAAATCCAGCAGCTTCGCCTTCTCGACAAAGAAGGGAATCCATCCAACGAGACCCTACCTACTCTTGAGCAAACACTTGAGTTGTGCAAAGACCGTTGCAGAATGCTGATAGAAATCAAGAAGAAAAAAGATGAATATGTTGGCATTGAGGCTTTGGCCGACAGCCTCGTGAAACAATATGGAATGCAAGAACAAGTGGTGTTTCAGTCGTTCAACGATGACGTATTGGTGAAGCTCCACCAGATTGACCCACAGTTACGGATTGAGAAACTGTTGTTCAGTTTAAAGGGAAACCTTCTTTTTGACGGCACTTTCACCTCTTTCTCTGAGGAGAAATACGATTTCGTATCTTCGTTCAATATATACTATGGCTTTGCGTCACGCCGCTTCATTCGTCGTATACATGAATTAGGAAAGGAAGTCAAGGTATGGACCATTAACAAACCAAGCCAGGTCCCTGAAAACATTGACGGCATCATCACCAACCGTCCTGACCTCTTTTAAGCCACTGTTATCAACAAGACTGAAGGTTGAGGTTTTTTTGAATAATTTGCTGAAAAACATGCATTTTTTGGGATGAAACCTTGCGTATTGTCTTTTTATTTCGTTTCTTTGCCAATCAAAATACATCGAGTACATGTAACATTATGAATAAATCCTATATACCATGACAAACACCGACAAGAACGCCAAGATGGCACATGTGATTAATCTCTATACTCTCGCAAACATCGATGGTAATTTATCTGATGATGAAATAAATCTATTTAGTAAAATCGCCATTGATTTCGGCTTGACCAAAGGCGAATTTCAAGAATGTTTGAATCTCGGCGAGAAAAGTCTGGCAGAAGGGAAACTCCTATACGAGATACCCGAAACCGAGGACCAGAAAGTGACTTTCCTCAAGAACCTCACCTTGATGATGATGGTTGACGGAAAAATTGACGAAAACGAGAAAAACTACATCAAGCTTGTTGCCGAAAAGTTCGGCTACGATGGCGACAAAGCCCTCGAAATATTGATGAATAGCATATATGACGACTTCAGAAATTTTACGGGTGACGATACGGTTATCACTGACGGACAAAGCTCTGAAAATGACCCTCCCATGAAACAGGGAGCCCAGTCGGAAAGCGAGATGACAGACGAGGATTTCAAGGTAGAGATAGAACGTCTCACAGCCCTCGGCAAGCAGGCCCTGATGGAACATAAAATCAGCGAGGCTTTTGACAATTTGTTTATTCCCGCCCACATGGATGCAATGGCACAAAGGCTCTTCTTGATGATTCCCAACACTTTCACACGCTTATATCTCTTGTCAGACAAACAGGTTGACTTGCTCAAACGTTATGCCGAAAAGGGCTATGCCCTATCTCAATATACATACGGACGTTATCTCTACATCGTCCGCCCTGATGAAAATTCTGTGAAAGAAGCCGACGAATACTTAAAGGCCGCTGAAAAAGCAGGTCTTCCAGATGCACTCCAAACCCAAAGTGTCATCATGCTTGACGGACACTATGGATTGGTCGATCGTGAGGAAGCTAGGCGAATGTCAAAAGAAGCTGCAGATAAAGGAAGCGTTTTAGCCGCTAGAGCCCTAGGACGTAGTGTAATTTTCGGTGACGACCATACTGAATCCAATCCACAAAAACTTGTCGAATTCATCAAGGAATGGCTCGATGGTAATGAAAGCGATGACATCTCTGAGGTCAACCCGATATATTACGAACTACTCGGTGACGCATACGAAAAACTCGGAGACAGGGAGAATGCCGACCATTATTACATGAAAGCCATCAATATGGGTTACAATGAGGCTTACGGCAGCTATTGTATGCTTTACAGCAATGACAGCACCGAAGCGACCAAGTTGATTTATGAAAACATGCTTGACTTGGGCTGCACCCAAGGCGACCCCGCCTGCTATCTATACAAAGCCGCCTTCCTCATGGACAATTACGATAACTATGATAAGAAAAAACAGAAACAGGTTACAGCCGAAATAAAGGAAGCTCTTGAAGCCAGCTCTAAACTAGGCAGTCAGATAGCACCCTATTTCTTAGGAGATGCCTACTACTATGGCAATTATGGCTTTGAGGAGGATAACACCAAGGCTTGGAACTGGGGCATCGAAGGAGTCAAACGCGATAGCGGCGATGCATACAAATTGTTGGCATATATGATTTCCAATGAAGACAACCCATACGAAGTTAGTGAAGAATTGTTGGGATACTGTGCCATCATGTCGTTGCGTTGCGGTTGCAATGATTTACTGAAGCTAGTGGTGGAATCGTATCACGATGGTGACCTAACAGACTATGCCGCAGAAATAGAGAGATACTACATTCCTGAATACGAAGCCTTACCTCCTGACGAGGATGAAGAAGATGAAGAGAGCGGCAACTCCGATGATGATGGCGAATACCAACTGATTGGCATCGTGAAAACAGACGGAACCGCTGACATCATAGAGTTTAATGTGGAAGAAGGTTGGAATGAACTGCCTGAGTTTGTAGGTGCCAACCGCTTGGATGCCATTCGTACACAACCCCTTTACGACATCAGTAACCAAATAGGTTACACTTCTGACCATATCACCGCTTGGGTCGATAATATGGGCCTGATGAAAGACCTGCCCATGAATCCCGTTGGCTGCAAGCTCTATCCGGGTCCCATCGCGGGCGACATGTTACTTACCCTTGAAGACGCTAAATACCATCCTATGAGTTTTAATAGTCTTAACGACCTCAAGCAGGTGATAACCGCCCTTGGTGCCAAGCTCGACAACATCATACTCGATGACGGTCCCGATGACGACGGGCGCTATGATGCATGGTCCTAACCCTCACTAATAACTATCAATTACTTGTAAAAAATGAAACCATCAGAATACAAAGCCCGTCTGCAACAAAACAACAAGGCTAATACACATATTCCTGAAATCCCGAAATACCAGCAAGTCACCAAACAACTATGGGACGCCTTGCAGGGCGATACTGTTTGGGCCATCATGCGCTTTCTTGGTCTCGACAAGATAGACGACCAACAACTACGCGCCCAAATGGAAGGTCACAGCTTTAGGGTAAGCCAAAAGGTAACACCACACCTTTATAATCTTTTCTATGGTGTGAAAGAAAAACTGAATTTCGAGCATCCCGTCGACTTTTATGTGACAAGCAATTCAAGTCTCAACGCTTGCGCTTACACCTATCAGCCAAAGAATCCGGACAGTCCTTATATAGTCAAGGTAAACTCTGCCATGATTGAGACTATGACCGATGCCGAACTATGCTCAGTAGTCGGTCATGAATTAGGTCATTTGTTGGACGAAAACCTTGTCTTGTCAAAAATAATAGGCTTCCTGTTTCCCCAATGTGACGAGTACGGATTCCCCATTATGCCCGTGCCGCTACGCTACAAGTATTTCTTTTGGATGCAGCTGAGCGAACTGCTTGCCGACCGGTATGGCTATTTGGCCACTGAAGATATCAACGCCTGTATTTCCTCTGAATTCAAACTCAAATCGGGCTTGAAGCTCGATAAGATGGATGTTGATATTTCAGCTTTCATCGAAGAAAACCGCGAGTCCATGCAGCACTTTATTTCGGGTCAAGGTCTAAGCATCAACAATGCCTCACATCCTGTCAGTCCCATCCGCATAGAGGCTCTCAACCTCTTTGCCAACGCCAAGACCGAGAAAGAATTGAATGAAGGTATGGAAGTGGTGGTAGAGGCCATCGCTAGGATGAACAGCAATGAAATCGGCCAGAACCTTCTATGGTTTGTTGGTTCAGCGGGACTCATCATGGCTCACGCTGATGGCGAAATGACCCATGATGAATTGGAGAACATCTTGAATCACATGTCAGAATTCTATATGTTCCCATTAGACATCCTTCAGCAAATCACATCAGAGAATTGCAACGACATCTTCAACAACAGCCTTCAAAGACTGATGGAACTAATGCCACAAAGCCGCAACGACCTTTTCTCTTATCTCGTCAATATTATGGTAACTGACTACAAGTTCAAAAAAGAGGAACTGGACCTGCTTGTTGATATGGGAAAGAAAGCCTTTGGCTTTGATGACGAGACCATCATGCGATTGATGGCCGATGGTATCCGCATCGGTGTGAGCAAAGGCTTCCTGCCTTCAACAAGTTCCATCAGCTAAAACCTTGAAAGCATGAATTCTTCGCAAACGAACAGCCAGATACAGGCCAACGTCAAGACGGAACAACAGACACAGCAACGCAAAAAACAGAGGCAGCAGAACCAACCTTCCGATATGTTGGAATGTCCACATTGTCATAGACAAGTGGGAAAAAACAACTTATACTGTCCATACTGCGGCCATAAATTAGTGGACTATTGCACCTTCTGTGGAGCATCGATGGATCCCCACGAGACTGTCTGCGAAGAATGTGGAATGCCTTCTAACGGTGTGAAATGCCCAAAATGTGGCACAATCAATGTGCGTCCGTTCTGCCGTAAGTGCAATGAACCTCTAACCCGTGCCGCCCTTCGCACTATTGAAAAAGTCAAGCAAGACCCTAAGGTACAAAAAGCTGCAGCCATGATGGACAAAGCTGCAGAATTGGAAGAGAAAATAGAGCGCCTGAAATCAGGAAAAACCACACATGACGCCCCTATTCTCACTGAGGCGGAACGTTTCATGATGAACCTCTTCGGCACCAATAAGGAGGAAGCCCAAACGCAACAGACTGCTGAGGATGACAACCTTGAAGAAATCGAAAAAGAATACAATCAACTCGTTGACGACATTAATGCCACTCTTGAATCGATGATGCCTCCAAGTGGTTCCACTCCTCAAGAGGAGTTCAACTATTTTTCTGCTGTCAAAGTCGCTGTTGAAGCCACTCGAAAAGTAACGCGCAAAATCGTGCAGAGGGTCCCCACGGGTTGGGTGTGTAATCGTTGTCACGTCCATCATAATCACCCCAGCGAATGTTGCGTAAAAGAGTTTGGCGGACGATGGATCTACAAAAAGATAACGGTGACCGAAGAATACACCGAAAACTATACCACATACAACATCGAATAGCATCGTTATGCCCAATTTATCAGACCTTTTGAACGAAGCAAAGAAACGAATTAACGAAGACGAAATTCCTCAGGGGACGGCTACTGCTCCACAAGGAACTGCCACTGCTCCGCAAGGAACCGCCACTGCTCCACAAGGAACGGCTACTGCCCCGCAAACACCTGAAGCCTCACAAAACACAAACATTGCTCAAAACGCTATGACTTCTTTGGGAATGGTTATCGCAAAAGGCTCAGAAGGCACCCTTTATTTACAGTCTGACAACAAAGTTCTGAAGGTCTATCATCCCGGTTTTCACTACAACAAAAAAATCCTACCCTTGGTGAAAAGCCTAAACAATGGCAAAGGAGGGGTAGTTAAAGTATATGATTACGGCATCGGCACCTTTGATGGAGAGAAACGCGAATATGAAATAATGGATTATTATCCATTGGGGCCGGCAAGTAGTCGCAAGGATTTGAAAGGCAATGCTGAAGCCATCCTTCAAATCGCTATGAACATCGCCTTCGCGCTCGACCAGTGCCACAAGGCCGGCTTCATTCACAAAGATGTGAAACCTGCAAATATACTCCTCATTCAAGATAAACCCTTTTTCAGTTGTGTGCTGTGCGACTTTGGCATTGCTGAAATGCTTGAAAACGGCATAGTGACAACAACACAAAGCAGAACCCCAATCTATGCAGCACCTGAGACGTATCGTACCATCGATTTAGGCAAAACGCTCTGTGAATTAACCCCTGCAGCCGACTTTTATTCGTTGGGAATGTCTATCCTTAGCCTTTGGATGGGTGAGTCGGCTTTCCGGATGAAAGAGACTACAATGGCTATGCAGAAGGTGCATGATGGCATTGAAGTGCCAAATGAAATGCCTGAGCCACTCCGCACCATCACTCAAGGCCTACTTGTGACTGAACCTGAAAACCGTTGGGGGTTTGAACAACTTTTGGCCAAAAAACACGGCGAAAACGTACAGATTCGCAAATCCTTGAAAATAGTCTACAATGCTGAGCGTAAGCAAACCGCCCATAGTATCGAAGAATTGGCCGAATTTATGGTGCAAGACTTTGACTTCGCACAACGTTGTATCTATACTGACTTGCTTTCCGAATGGATGAAACCATTCCCTGAAGTGCAGGTACAGATCAAAGAGATTGTGATGAACACTCGCAAAACCCGTGAGTTGGGCTGTCTGCAAATCATACATACCCTCAATCCGTTGTATGACCTAAATTTGCATCTTCCCGTCAAGGCTGGTGACCTTGACTATGCAATGTACGACAAGGGAATCGGCCGTCTGCTCAACAACGTATACTATCTATACCATACAAAATACGGACGTGACTACAGCGCAATGGTCAAAGGTTGGGATGCCGACGACGCCAAACTCGTCCATAGCCCCTTGGTAGCCTGGATGATTGCCAAAAGTTTTGAGGTTGATAGCGACCAAAACTATTTCGCATGGTTCCTCAACGAGAAGAACAAGCGCACTTCCGATAAAAAGCTAACGGGCCTGTTGAATACTTTCAAAATAGTCATAGAGAGCGGCAAAGAAAAGGACGCACTCGGTCCGAAAGACGACGAATACCGATATCAGGTGCGCATGATGCAGACCATTTGTGGATACAACGTGAAGCCCGCCTATCGCCTTGACCGCACCGATACCGTACTGCTCACCATGGACGACTTCTACAACGCGCCACAAAAGAAACTAAAAGATGCTCACTCAGGTGACAAAGGCATCCGTGGTTGGCTTGCTGTGATGAACCATGAAAACCCTAAAGAACTCTCTGACAAGAGATTCAACAAGAAGCGCTATATGACCTTGCTTGAGCAATACGTCAAAGCTATAGGCCACTGCGATCCACAAGACCGCGTGTACGACCGTTTCAGTACCGCTCGGCAAGAGGCCAAGGACATTACTTCCAACGCCAAAACAAAAATCAGGACACTATACACCGTCAGCACTATTCAGAAATTGCTTACCACCATTCTTGCGGTGATTCCTGCCGTGCTGTTGCTTGTTAGCATTATCCTCAACGCTTTGGACAACCCCGTCCTCGACATGAATGCTATCGAAAACAAGTGGGTGTACTATAGTCTCGGTGCCCTGTTTGCTGTTGTTTCATATTTCATTTTCTTCGATGGCGATGGTGGCTGTTTAATTTCGATTATTATCGGAGCTGTTGCATCCGCCCTCATCGTGGTGCTCATCAAATTCCTTGGTCAGTATCTTCTTTGGATTTATGCTTTTGTGGTCTTCGCGGTGATTCTTACTTTCACCATCATGACTATTCTCCATAGAAGCAAATTCTCTATGAAAGCCAAGTCACTTATGAACCCAGGCTTCACGGAACTCACTATAGACCCGCTCATTTTTGCCTTTAGCAACGAACCATACTTCCATTCCGTCAACCAAGGATTAGACCAGAACACATACGACTCTTGGAAAACCGACATCAAAAACCGTTGGAAAATGGTCATCGTTTATATTCTAGTTGTATGGGTTCTTGTAGCTTGCAGCTCGATGCTGCCAAAATCGAGCCGGATGACTCATTTTAACCGACAGGTGAAACGCTCTGCTTCAACCCTATTCACTAATGATACTATCACCATGGAGGAAGACTTTGAGATAGAGTCTGTTGACGGAAACACTCCTTTTGTCAAACCTAAACAGAGAGGAATCATCAGAGAATGAAAACATGCACCCAATGTAATACCCAGAACCGCGACAATGCAAAGTTTTGCAAACACTGTGGTAAAGTCATACAAACTGAAGTTGGCAAGCAGTTCGACGGCTTTGTGTCAAAAGATAACCTGAAAGACGAATTGCAGAAGTTCCAAGACCGGCTTGATGTATTCAAACGGTTCCAAAGCATGGGAAGCAACGTGCGCATGGAGATGGACTGTATCATTCTCGGGGATGCCGGCACAGGCAAGAATTACCTCGCCAAACGTATTGTCGACCTATTACTGCAAGCTGGCATCATCACCAAGTCCAAGCCTGAATGTGTCGATGCTGCCGACTTCAACCTATGGATGGACAAGTTTGATGAGAACCTGAACAACTGCACGGGTGGTGTCTTACTGCTCACCAATGTGCAAAAACTATTGCCCGACGGCAAAGCTATCGATGTGAACGACCTTGACCGAGTATTTGCACGGATGCGCAAACGCGATACCAAAATGCCCGTTATCATTATGACTGGCTTACGTCGCGAATTGGAGGAGTTCCTTGATTACAACCCCGACATTGGTGCATTATTCGAGTTCCGTTTCGACCTAAAGCCCTTCGACGAAGAAGGTCTGGCACAAATCTGTGTCAAGTTGTTGCGCGAAAACTATCAACTGGGTATTACTGACGAGGCTGTCAAAAAACTCAAAGCTCATTTTATCTGGATGATCCGTAACGGCGATGGCATTAATTCCAACGGGCACCTCTCTGAAAAGAAAGCCGACGAGTTAGCCATCAATGCTGTGAAACGAGGTGCCAAAGAAGTTGATGAACAGGATGTACGAGGCAACATATTTGTCCCCCGCACCGAAACCGAAATATGGAAAGAGCTGGACGATTTCATCGGACTGCAAAACGTGAAAGAAGAAATCCACAAGATCATCGACAACATCAACGAGGCGAAACGCAATGGCAGCACTGTTAGAATAGAGAATCACTATGTATTTACTGGCAATCCAGGCACAGGAAAAACCACTATTGCCCGCATTTTTGCTGATATCCTTAGCGCCTTGGGGGTTCTCCCTAAAGGACAGTTGGTGGAAGTATCAGGCCGCGATTTGATTGCTGACATTGTGGGCGGTACGGAGCGCAATGTGCAGGAAAAAGTAGATGAAGCCATGGGCGGAGTTTTATTCATTGATGAGGCTTATGGCCTCAATGATGACTCGTTTGGCAAAGCCGCCATTGAAAAATTGATCAAACTGCTGAGCGACCACAAGGGTGAGTTTATCTGCATCATCGCAGGCTATCGCAAAGAAATGAGCGACTTCCTCAGAATGAACACAGGCCTCGACCGGAGATTCAACAAGAAAATCGAATTTGAAGACTACAACGCCAAAGAGTTGGAACAAATCTTCCGCATAATGATGAAAAAGGAAGGTAAAAAGAATGGTGTAGAAAGCTATCGCTTGGACGACAAGGCTGAACAGATGATTCACATCGAGTTCGAGAAAATGTACAACTATCGTTCAGAGGACTTTGGTAATGCAGGAGAGGTGGGTAATTTCCTTAACAACGCTATTGAGAATCAACGTATTCGCCTACGCGACATGAGTAATGAGGAACGCGAACGAAACAAAAATATCCTAACCTACGAGGACATCACTGGTGGAGAGACAGAAAAAGTAATCGACCTTCAGGAAATCATGATGGAGTTGGACCAAATGGTTGGTTTGGAAAGCGTGAAAGAAAGCCTCACCGACCTTGCCGCCTCCATTATCAATGAACAACGGGACGCACAAGAGGAAAACCGCAAGCCTGAAATCAATGTCAGCCATTACCTCTTTCTCGGCAATCCTGGCACGGGCAAGACCACTGTGGCCCGACTGATGGGCAAGATTCTCTATTCGCTTGGGGTAATTCGTCGTCCTGAGGTCATCGAGGTGAGTCGTAAAGACATGGTATCCGTCTATCAAGGAGGAACAGCCGAAAAAACCAATGAAGTAGTGATGAGGGCTGTGCGCAACGGCTGTATCCTTTTCATCGACGAAGCCTATTCGCTTTGCACCAACGAAAACGACACCTATGGCCAAGAGGCTATCAACACGCTGACCCCGCTTTTGTTGAACTACAAAGGTAAGTTCGTGTGTATCGCTGCTGGCTATACCCGAGAAATGAATTATTTTCTAGACCAAAACTCTGGGTTGAGCTCACGGTTTAATGAGACCATCACCTTCGAGGACTATAATGCCGATGATTTGTTCCATATCTTTATGAGTATGGCCCAACATCATCCCAAACACCCCATCATATCCGACGAGGCGCTTCTTTCCGTAAAACACCTCATGGCAAGAGCCTATGCCGCCCGTACCGCTAATTTTGGCAACGCCCGAACGGTTCAGAACACATTGGAAAAAGCCATGAAGAACCGCGACCGTCGTACTTTATTTGCCAATGACCTAAACAAGGAACAACGAAAGACCATCATTGCCGACGATATCATCAAAATCAAATTAGAGGAGATTATGCGATGAAATGTCCATTTTGTAAAGAAACCATTGATGACGACAGCTACTTCTGCGACCAATGCGGGAAAGAGCTACGTTTTTGTCCTGAGTGCGGAAAACCCAAGCAAGGCAATACCTGCCCAGCCTGCGGTGCCGACCTGGTAAGTGGCAAAGAGTTTTTTATTAGGACATCAGCTCAAGCCACGTCTAAACCGTCTGTCTTGGTGGGTAATGGTTGGAACTTGCCACTGAAAGCTGGCATATTTGGACGCACGCAAGGTATCTATGCCGAGTTTAATACCCAACAATACATTTCAGGCTGTCACGGACAATTCCAACAACAGAACGGACAATGGCAGGTAATGGACCTCAATAGCCACAACGGCACTTTCCTCAACGGGCAAAGGCTGGTCCCCAACACCTGGTATGACCTCCATATTGGTGACCAACTGAAAATAGCCACCACAAACTTCAGCATACAATGACTAAACTTGAAATAACGGCGTTATGCGACAAAGGCCCTGTCCGCGACAACAACGAGGATATGGTTTCCGTCGGTGGCATATTGCTTCGTGACAACAAGCTTAGCCTCCCTGTCGAACTGGACGAGGAAAGCGTGTTTCACCTCCTGGTTTCCGACGGTATGGGAGGACACGAACATGGCGAGCGGGCCAGCGAGATGCTGCTTCAACACCTCATCAACTGCTTCCAACAGAAAATCTTTACCCCTGATAAGATTGAAGACCAGTTGCGCGAACAGGTGGAGCTACTCAGTAACGAACTCAATAATATGGCTTTACAGGAGAACCAAATGCGCCCTATGGGATGTACTCTAACGGGAATAGTGTGGTTTGCAGGGAAAGCCTATTTGCTTAATGCCGGCGACAGTCGTACTTATCGCTATCGTAACCCTTATTTGCGTCAACTCACACAAGACCAGACTGAGCGTGGACTTTCAGGAAACCCTGACGATAGCAAGCTACTGTTCAATTGCGTGGGTGGCGGTAGTTTGGGACATCTCGTCGTAGAGGAGGTCACCGATAGCTTCATTAATGACGACATCCTCCTTGTTTGTTCAGACGGCATTTCTGATTTGGTGGACGATGCCATTATCGAACAGATTCTCACCGATTCTGACGACCCCGCCACAGAAATTTATCAAAAAGCCTGTGAGAATGGCGGTTTTGACAATATCAGCATCATTCTGGCCACCTTCAAAAAATGAATGTCATGGACAAAAAACTCTTGATTTCTATTATCATAGCCGCTATCTGTTGGGGCCTCTTGGTCTATACTGCCGTTCGTATGCATGGCGAGGTCATTGAAGCTGTCGATGATGAAGCATGGACTTGCACCGCTTTAGGGAAGACCGACCTGATGGGCGTCAAGGGCGATGTGATTGGTAAAATCGCAAAGGGGGATTCTTTGCACTTATTAGCCTCTTCCTCCGCAAAGCGAGATATGGTGATGGTGCAAACCTCTGACGGCACACGCGGCTGGGTGAACAATACGATACTTCCGAACTATTATAAAATCAGATCCATTGATATTGACGAACCAGCACATTTTAACTCAACGACTTTCAAAAAGCATATCATTGGATATGATTTAGAATATATAGAGGAAAAATACGCCGCAGCCCTTCAAATCGTCCCCGAGAAACCTACCAAGACAGACAAGAACTGCTTCAACGCCGTGTTTCCCATGCAAGTTCAAACTAAAGGCATCAAGAAAAAAACTACATTGGCCACAATACAGTTTGAAGACGGTAAGGCCGTTGCCGTTGAAACCGATTCCATCTTCAGCAAAAAAGCTGCCCGTAATAAGATTGACCCCTTGATTTTTGTCTTCCTCGACAACAACATCATGACAAAGGCTATGCAAAAGGCTTCGCCTGAATTCACTTCCAAACTGCCAGAAGGTGTTGAAAAAGAGAGAAAAGGCAACGTCTCCACTGTTTTTGGTTTATTGCTTGTCCTTATATTGCTTGTAGTACTGACCGTTTTCCCGATTTTACTAATCGGCCCTTTGTTAGTGCTTGTGTTTCTTTTTATTTCCGACGACTTCTACAAATGGCTGTTGGCTATCATAATAGTATCGATTTCCATCATCCTATGTTTCACAGTTTATTCCATTACCAACTCGGTTAGCTATCTGCTTCTTATCGCCAACATCATTGCAGCCATTGTAACGCTGATTTATTGCGAAAACGAAGTTTATTAAACAGATCACTTCCTTTGGGGAACGTTTCTTGTAAAATTTGCCGAGACTTTCTGACCTGTAATTATTTTCCGTACTTTTGCGGCATGAAAAACAACAAAATAGCCCTTATAACCTTATTATTAATGGCCTTCGCCACCACTGCCTTTGCGCAGGGATTCATTGAAGGCACCGTTTACGAACAAAACGAAAAAGGCGAAAAGACTCCGCTGCCAGGAGTCAACGTCTATTGGAAAATCGTCAATGAAGGTACCGTCACCGATGCCAACGGACATTACAAGATACCGCTGCACGAGACCGTATGCTGCCTCGTGTTCAGCTGCGTCAGCTACGAGAACGACACCGTTCACCACATGGCTGAACCCGCCCATTATGACCATGTGTTCCACTCGACACACATGCTGAATGCTGTGGAGATTGCCGCACGCAAAAAAGCCAACACCATCTCCACCATCAAGCCCATTGCCGTGCAGGAAATCACCTCCGAGGGCTTGCGCCGCGCTGCCTGCTGCAGTCTGGCCGAGAGTTTTGAGGGCAACGCCTCAGTGGATGTCTCCTACAGCGACGCCGTCACGGGTGCAAGACAAATCGAATTATTAGGCCTGAGTGGCCTCTATACCCAAATGATGGCGGAGAACATGCCCAATTTCAGGGGTCTGGCTTCAGCCTTTGGCCTGACCTACGTGCCAGGCACTTGGATGAACGGTATCCAAATCTCCAAAGGAACCTCTTCGGTCCGCAACGGTTATGAGTCCATCAGTGGACAGATCAACGTCGACTATAAGAAACCCGAACCTACCGAGAGCGAGAAACTCTTCCTCAACCTCTACGGCAGCACGATGACGATGACGGAGTTCAACTTCAATACCCGCTGGAAGGTAGGCAAAAACGGAAATATGATGATCCTCGGTCACGCCAACCATAACTTCATGCAGATGGACGGCAACGACGACGGCTTCATGGACGACCCGATGGTGACGCAGGGCAACATTTTCTTGCGTTACAACTACAACAACAACCGCTGGTTCGAAGGAATGTGGGGCATCAAGGCACTTTCAGAAATCCGTTACGGCGGCACGATGGGCTTCCGTCCTTATCAAAATATCGTCAATCTTGAACCCACCCATTCTTATTTCCTCATCAACACCCATCGCTACGAAGCCTTCTCGAAGACAGGCTTTATGTTCGACCGCGACGACACCAGTCTAGGCATCCAACAACAATTCATCTACCACAATTTGGAATCGTACTATTTCCGTAGGACCGATTACGATGCCAGCCAGATTTCCTATTACGCTAACGCCCTGTTTGACTCCTATATCGTCAACGACCACCACAAATACTCTGTGGGAGCCAGCTATTCATACGACAAGTACAACGAGAAGCTGAACGACAGCACTTTCCAACGCATCGAGCATGTGCCGGGCTTGTTTGGCGAATACGTCTTCAACGACGAGCACCACTGGAGCATCATCGCCGGTTTCCGTGCCGACTACAACAGTTATTACCAGAAGATGCTCTACACACCCCGTCTGCACGTGCGTTTCAAGACCCATGACGAGTTTGCATTACGCCTCTCAGCAGGCAAGGGCTACCGCTCGCCCAACGTGCTGGCCGAGAACTCCACCATGCTGGCTTCAGCAAGAATCATCCGCTTCTTGGATACACCCAAGATGGAAGACGCCTGGAACTACGGCATCAACCTGACCAAAGGTATCGACATCGGCTGGCGCGAGCTGACCATACAAGCCGACTTCTATCGTACCGACTTCGTCAACCAGATTGTGATGGACCGCGACGCTGATGCCCACGAAATCCGCATCTATAACCTCGACGGAAAATCCTACTCCAACAGCGCCCAAATCGAGGCCAACTGCGAAATCTTCAAGGACTTCGACCTGACCCTGGCCTTCCGCTACAACGACGTGAAGATGACCATCAACGACACCTTACGCGAGAAGCCCTTCGTCAACCGTTACAAGGGACTGGTCACGATGTCATACGCGCCTGGCACTTGGCAGTTCGACTTCACGACCCAGTTCAATGGCGACAGCCGCGTACCTGACTTAAGCGGCAACGCCACCGCCGTAGCCAACCACCAGAACATTGAGCGCTCACCTTTCTATGTCATCATGAACGCACAGGTCACCAAGAAGTTGGGCAAATGCTGGGAACTTTATGTAGGTGGCGAAAACCTCACCAACTACAAGCAGAACTATCCCATCATCTCAGCCGAAAACCCAGCCAGCGAGGACTTCGACGCCTCGATGGTATGGGGACCGATATCCGGTATCCGGGCTTATTTGGGTGTGAGGTTCCAGGTGAAGTAATTCAACCTTTCAGCATATTGAAATACGCATCCAGCAACTTCTGTGCACCGATGTAGGCGCTCATACGTTGGTTGCGCACATCGCTTTCGATAAGGGGCAGCAGGTCGGCAACCAGCTGGTTTTGGTAGAAGTCGTACTTCAGAGCATTGTCCATCGAGTCGTACATCATCTGCACGTCCTGCTGGGCACGTTTCCGTTGCAGGTAGCCGTTGTCGCGGATGGCCTGAACGTGGTCGGCTACCATCTGCCACACTTCGTCGATATTGAATCCCGTCTGGGCAGAACAAGTCATCACCTTGGTCTCCTGTCCCGATTCGGGCAGGGGAAAAAGATGCAAAGCGTTGCGGCACTCGGCAGCGGCACGGTTGGCCCGTATCACGTTGTCGCCGTCGGCCTTGTTCACAGCAATGCCGTCAGCCATCTCCATGATGCCACGCTTGATGCCCTGCAGCTCATCGCCAGCACCACTTATCAATATCAAGAGGAAAAAGTCAACCATGGAATGCACCGCCACTTCCGACTGGCCCACACCCACCGTCTCCACAAAGATGGTGTCGTAGCCTGCGGCCTCGCAAAGGATGATGGTCTCTCTTGTTTTGCGAGACACACCGCCAAGCGTACCGGCTGAAGCCGAAGGACGGATGTATGCGTTAGGATGTACCGAAAGGGTCTCCATGCGGGTCTTGTCGCCCAAAATGCTGCCTTTCGAACGCTGGCTGGAAGGGTCGATGGCCAGCACAGCAAGTTTCTGTCCCTTGTCGCAAAGATGCACACCAAGTGCCTCAATGAAGGTACTCTTTCCTGCACCTGGGACACCTGTAATACCCAATCGCAAGGCTTTTCCAGCATGGGGCAGACAGGCGGCAATAATCTGTTGGGCCAAATCCTGATGCTTGGGAAGGGCACTTTCCACCAGTGTAATGGCTTTGCTGAGTGCCACGCGATCGCCATTGAGGATGCCTTCAACGTACCATTCAAGCGGCATCAGCTGCTGTTGGTTGCGTCTCATGCGCTCCAAAGCATTCGGGTTGACCTGAATCGGACCGTCAACTCCTTCGGTAACCTTAAGGTTCGATTCCCATTCGTGCTCCTGATTCTCAAAGTGTTCGTATTCCATAGCGGCTGTCTGATTTGATTCGGCAAAGGTATAAAACTTTGGCATTTCGACCACTAAAAAACTTTTTTCTTGCTGTTTCGGAAATTTTCCGTAACTTTGCTCTTTCAAACTGAAAGAAAACACGACATGACAAGAGTACTTTTCGTCCATCAGGAAATCACCCCCTATCTGCCTGAAACACAGATGAGCCTCATAGGCCGCCACCTGCCCCAAGCCACACAAGAAAGCGGTAAGGAAGTGCGTATCTTCATGCCCCGTTACGGCACCATCAATGAGCGCCGCAACCAACTGCACGAAGTAATCCGCCTCTCGGGAATGAATCTCATCATCAACGACACCGACCACCCCTTGATTATCAAAGTGGCCTCCATACAGAAGGCAAGGATGCAGATTTATTTCATCGACAACGATGATTTCTTCACGAAAAAGAAGTTCCAGATGCGCGACGAAAACGGTGTTTTCTGCGAGGACAACGACTACCGTTGCGTGTTCTTCTCGCGCGGTGTCATCGAGACGGTGAAGAAGCTCAACTGGTCGCCCGACGTCATCCACTGCAACGGATGGATTTCGGCCCTGATGCCGCTCTACCTGAAACGTGCCACCTCGACGAAAGACAACCCCTTGTTCAGCGATTCGAAAATTGTCTATTCCATTTATGACGACGCCTTTGATGAGCCGTTCCGACCCGGATTCGAGAAGAAGATGAAGGTACCGGGAGTGGGTGCCAAAGACCTCAAGCCCTTCAAGGAAGCCAACTACCTCACCCTCACCAAGGCCGCCATCGACTATGCCGACGGACTCATCATTGGCAGCGAGCATATCCATCCCGAAATTGAAGCCTATCTAAAAACCTGCAAGAAACCCGTCCTCCCCTACCAAGGCGACGAGAACTACGCCCAAGCCTACAACCAATTCTACGACAGATTCCTGCAGGACAAAAAATAACACCTACTTATGAAAACACGTCATTCAACCGTCCACATCGGAACCGCGTTAATGATTGCCCTCCTGGCATTAGCCACAGCTGCCTGTCGGAAGTCGCCCGACACCATCGGCAACGGCCTGATATCGGACAGCGACTACATCGGCATCTATCACACCGATGCCCTCGAGCTGGTGTGCCACTCCTATCTTGACTCCATCGGCTCCAAAAATGTCAGCAATGCCCTCTTGGGCAGCATGAACGACCCCGTCTTCGGTCTTACCCAAGCAGGGTTCTGCACCCAACTGCGCTTCTCGTCGGCAGGCCAAAAATTCGGCACCAACCCCGTCGTCGACTCCCTTGTGCTGCAACTGTACCTCACAGGATATTACGGCGACACTACCTGCTGGCAGACCGTACACGCCTACCTGCTGGCTGACACCTTGAATGCCGACACCACTTACTACAACTACACCGAGGTGGCACTTGAGAGCACCGACTATGCCGAAGGCTTCCAGTTTCAGCCCCATCCCCGCACCAAAACCAACGTCGTGGGTGGCGACACCATCAGCCAGGCTATTGTCCGCATCCCGCTAAACAACAGCCTGGGCGAGATGCTCATCAACCTCGACAGCACCGCCTACCGGGAGCCCTCTATCTTTAAGCATTTCTTCCATGGACTCTGCCTGAAATGCGACCCTCCTGCGGGTAATGGCAACGTCAGCTATTTCAACCTGACCAACAACACTTATACGGTGATGCAGCTCTATTACCACAACTCCGCCACCCCCGAAAAAGCCCAACGTTACGACTACTATATCACCTCGGCTGACACCTATTTCAACCAGTTCAGCCATGACTACTCGCAAGGCGCACCCGACTTTGTCAGCCAGCTGCTTGACGGCGACACAGCCTTGGGACAGCAGAAGCTCTACCTGCAGACCATGGGAGGCGTGAAGACCAAGATCACCTTCCCCACCCTCGCCCTCTGGACCGACACCCTCAGCGAAGGCTGCCACATCGTCATCA
>Ga0310690_10001115_pt1 | contig 50019 bp, 34 predicted proteins | sample AusTroGonzalo_MG_2_FD_207661 | JGI IMG/M metagenome (GOLD analysis project Ga0310690, IMG submission 207661) | Bovine rumen microbial communities from tropical cattle in Woodstock, Queensland, Australia - Gonzalo_04 (v2) (version 2) | ecosystem: Host-associated > Mammals > Digestive system >... | reverse complement strand
ACACACCGGTCAACGCAAGCATACGCCTCCATGCAATGCCTCCCAATATCATCATTACGAATATCACGCCTGCCAACAGTACGGCTGTTGAAAGGTTTTCACCCACAATCAGCAGACATACCAATCCGGTCAGAGCCAGAATCTTCCAGAAAGTATTGATCTGGCTCAGCTCATCATCGGGTTTAAGTTTTGAAAGCCAATATGCCACTGACATTATCACCGCAATCTTACCCAACTCTGACGGCTGTAACTGGAAGAAACCCAGGTTTATCCATCGTTCAGCACCCGATGAACTGGCACTCTGTATTGAAAGATATGCCAGAAAAATGACAGAGACCGGCACAAGCAGTACCGGAAAGAGGCGATACCATTTGTAATGCAGCAGATGCAGGAGGTACATAAGACCCAATCCCATGCCAAGATGTACGGTGTGGGATATGATGGGCGTCAGGAAACTGCTCTTACCGAACGTAAGACGGCTACTTGCGCTGAACACCTCAATCAAAGAGATGCAGCACAGTATAACCACCATCGCCCAGATAGTGCGGTCACCGTTGAGCAGTAGCCTGCGTTTTGTTTTCTCCTCGTTTTCCTCCATTTCTGTCCTATATCAAAGTGCCCTTACACAAGCCTTGAACTGCTCACCGCGATCCTCATAACTCTTGAACAGGTCAAAACTTGCACAGCAGGGGCTCAGCAATACTATTTCACCCTTATGTGCCATCTTATAGGCGGCATTGACAGCATCTTTCATTGACTGGACATCGGCCACAGGGAGTCCGAATCCGTCAAAGAAGGAGTGCAGTTTCTCATTGTGCAGACCCATATATACCAATCCGCAGCACTTTTCACGTACCAGGTCTGCTATCTCATTGTAGTCATTACCCTTATCCTTGCCTCCCAGAATGAGCACACACTTGACGGGCATGCTCTGCAGGGCATACCAGCAACTGTTCACGTTCGTAGCCTTTGAATCATTGATAAAGTCAATTCCATTCACTCTGGTCACGCGTTCCAGACGATGCTCCACACCCTGGAATGTCTGAAGGGCCTTGCGTATGGTCTCACTCTTGATACCGGCTATATTTGCCGATATACCGGCAGCCATTGAGTTATAAAGATTGTGTTTGCCGGTAAGCGCAAGTGACTCCTGCTCCATATTGAAGGCATACGGTTTGTCAAAGTAAAGAGTGCCATTCTCAACGTATGCTGCCAGATCCTCCTTTTTGGCCTCGGCAAAAGGATACAGGGTTGCCTGCAGTCCATATTTCTTGAGCTCACGGGTAATGATGGGGTCATCGCTCCAGTAAACGAACGCATCATCCTTGGTCTGGTTGCGGATTACACGCATCTTGGCATCCACGTAGTTCTGCATCTCATAGTCATAACGGTCCAGATGGTCTGGAGTTATGTTCATAAGAATGGCGATATCGGCCTTGAAATCATACATGTTGTCAAGTTGGAAACTGCTCAACTCAATCACATAGTAGTCAAAGTTCTTTTCTGCAACCTGCCATGCAAGACTGCTGCCTATGTTACCGGCCAGACCCACGTTCATACCTGCCATCTTGAATATATGGTAGATGAGTGATGTAGTCGTGGTCTTTCCGTTTGAGCCGGTAATGCAGATCATCTTGGCGTTGGTGTATCGGCCGGCAAACTCAATCTCCGATATGATGGGAGTACCCTGGGCCATGAGTTTCTGGATGATGGGAGCCTCCTTGGGTATGCCCGGGCTCTTAATCACCTCATCGGCAGCCAGAATGCGCTCCTCAGTGTGCTGTTTCTGCTCCCACTCTATGCCACGCAGGTCCAGTTCACTACGATAGTGCTCTTTAATTTCAGAAAGGTCTGATACAAATACGTCAAACCCCTTGGCTTTAGCCAATATGGCGGCACCTGTACCACTCTCACCTGCTCCCAATACTACGATCTTCTTTGCCATTGTTCTTATCTGATTTTCAAGGTCAATATTGTAAGTGCTGCAAGACCTATGCTTATAATCCAGGTCCTGAGCGTTATTTTAGTCTCAAACTGCAGTTTGTTGTCATTTCCCTGGAACTTTACGGTACTGCCCGGGTCTGCATTCAGTACCTGCGCCATGCTGGTACGGAAATGGTCATGAATGGGTGTACGTTTCCAGATGCGCTGATGCACTCCCTTGCGCTTGCCCAGCTTATAGTAGAAACGCTGGCAAATTACTGAGAGGCTCTCCAACAGGAACACTCCGCAGAGTATCGGCAACAGCAACTCCTTATGAATGCAGAGTGCTGCCACGGCAATTATACCACCTATGGTCAGACTGCCGGTATCACCCATGAATATCTGTGCCGGATAAGAGTTGAACCAGAGAAAGCCCACCAAGGCACCTACAAACGTGCAGAGATAGACCACCACCTCCTGGCTGCCGGGAACATACATAAGGTCAAAGTGACTTGCCGTTACAATGTTACTGGACACGTATGCCAGTATTCCAAGCGCTATTCCTATGATTGCCGAATTGCCTGCGGCCATACCATCCATGCCGTCATTCAGGTTTGAACCGTTGGATACTGCCGTTACCACAAACAGCGTAAGCAGCACAAAGAATATCCAACCTGCCTGATACTTGGTTTTCTCACCCATCCAACTGAAAGCATCGGCATAGTTCAGATTGTGATTCTTGAAAAAAGGTATTGTGGTACGGGTGGATTTGACATCGGGTGTCTTGATAACCACCTCTGTATTGTTCTCTATGCGGGTCTCCACCTTCTCATTGATTACCACCTGCGGGCTGTAACGGAGTGTCAGTCCTACGATCAGGCCAAGTGCAAGCTGTCCGGATACCTTAAGCCAGCCGTTCAACCCCTCCTTGTTCTTACGGAAAGTCTTGATATAGTCATCGGCAAAACCTATCACGCCAAGTATTATGGTAGTGACAAGCATCAGTTGCATATAGACATTTGTCAGGTCTCCTATAATCAGACACGGTGCTACAATTGCCACAATGATTATCACGCCACCCATTGTAGGTACGCCCTTCTTGGTCACGCCGAACGGATCAAGTTTAGCATCACGCTGGGTCTCGGATATATTCTTGCTTTTGAGCATATCAATGAAATGACTGCCGAACCAGCAGGATATCACAAGCGACAACACCAGTGCGGAAATGGCCCTGAACGTTACATAACTGAACATTCCGCCTCCCGGAATATCAATTCCGGCACTCTTCAAGTGATCAAAAAGACTGTAGAGCATCTTGTAAATTGAGAATTGAGAATTGAGAATTTTTGGAACAGTGAGAGGAGAGACTAAGCTCGCTTAGGCTATCCCGAATCGTGACAAAAATCATGGAACGAAGTGACATAATTGAAAATTAAAAACACTCACGGATAACTTCATGGTCGTCAAAGTGGTGCTTGACTCCTTTGACATCCTGATAATCCTCATGACCCTTGCCTGCAACCAGAATAACATCGCCTGCCTGCGCCATCATGCACGCCGTACGAATGGCTTCACGACGGTCAACAATGGTAATTACCTTTTGCATATCCTCCTTGGTAAGGCCTGCCAGCATATCGTTGATTATATCTTGAGGCTCCTCAAAACGGGGATTGTCCGATGTTATTATCACGCGGTCACTGTACTTGACGCTCTCCTTGGCCATGAGCGGACGTTTACCCTTGTCGCGGTTGCCGCCTGCACCTACCACCGTAATTATCTGTCCCTTGCCATCCAACACGTCAACAATAGTGGTGAGTACGTTGGTCAAGGCATCGGGAGTATGGGCGTAGTCAACAATAGCGGTATAGCCCTTAGGTGAACGTATGGCATCAAAGCGGCCGTTCACAGGAACAAGGGTGCTCATCACCGTAAGCACCTCCATTGGATCACGGCCAAGCATTACTGCCGCACCGTAAACCGCCAGCAGGTTGCTTGCGTTGAATTTGCCAATAAACCGCATGAAAGCCTCCTTGCCGTTTATTTCAAGCAACATACCGTCAAAACTTGATTCCAGCAGACGTCCCTTGAAATCACTCATGCTGCGCAATGAGTAGGTAGTAACCTTGGCTTTGGTATTCTGTGCCATGACCAGGCCGTTCTTGTCATCCAGGTTGGTTACCATAAAGGCGTCCTTGCCAAGTCCGTCAAAAAACATCTTCTTGGCCTTGAGATAATTCTCAACCGTCTTATGGTAATCCAGATGGTCACGTGTCAGGTTGGTAAATATGCCGCCGGCATATTTCAATCCGCCTATGCGTTTCTGTACAATGGCATGTGAACTGCACTCCATGAACACATATTTGCAACCCTCATCGGCCATACGTCCAAGCAGACGGTTCAAGGTGACGGCATCAGGTGTGGTATGGTCAGCAGGTATAGGCTCACCGTCTATATAGTTGCATACGGTTGAAACCAACCCGCATTTATAGCCGAACTTGCGGAACATGTTATACAATAAGGTCGCAATTGTAGTCTTGCCGTTTGTACCTGTCACACCTACCAGTTTGACCTTGTCAGTGGGGTTGCCAAAGAATCTGGTTGCCACAATGCCTATGACATCTTCAGAATCCGGAACCTGGATATATGTCACGCCATCGGCGGGCTGCTCAGGCAACACCTCACACAACACTGAACCGGCACCAAGTTCTATTGCCTTGGGTATGAACTGATGGCCGTCAACGGTGGTACCGCGCATGGCCACAAACAAACAACCCTTGCCCACCTTACGTGAATCAAGTTGGATATCGGTAACTGACACTGAAGTATCACCTACCGTCCTGATTGTCTTAAGTCCTGAAACAAGTTCTCCTATTGTCATATATATGTCACATTGATAATGTCAATTGAATCCGGTCACCATGACGGAATCTTGTATTCTTCTGTAAACTCTGACTCCTGACCTTACCCACGCCTTCAATGCTGACCCTGAATCCCATCTTCTCCAACAGGTAAATGGCATCCGATGCCCCCATACCGCGAACATCAGGTACAAGATTGTCAGCATATTCCACATAATTCATCACATATCGGCCTGAGTCTGAATCAACAGAACCCCAAACGCTGTCAGCAACCATCCTGTCAATACGGCGCATAAGGTTTTTCTTGCCTAATCCCTTAAGTACGGTGCTTGCCTTGGCCAGGTCACCGGGCAGGACTTTGGGTATGAACTGACGTACTGAATCATACGCCTCCTTTACATCCCTCAGGTTACGGCTTGCCATAACCTTTTCGGATATCTCATGGAATACCGGAGCCGCCCATGTGGCACCGCCGGCAGTACCTCCGTCAGTACGGATGGAAACTATGCATGAGTACTGAGGGTTATCAGAAGGGAAGTATCCGCAGAACGATACCATGTGAGTCTGTTTTCCACTCTTATAGCCACCTGCACCTTGTGAAAGCTGAGCCGTACCGGTCTTTCCCGCCACATTGAAATACTTGGAGTTTGCATTCTTGCCGGTTCCGTTTTGAACCACGTTCTCCAGTAGGAAACGCACCTGGGCAAGAGTCTCATCCTTACACATGTGCCTTTTTACAACCTCAACCGGGAATTCCTTTATCACCTCACCCTCACGTAAGACTTCAGTAACCAGACGCGGAGCTACCATACAACCACCGTTTGCTACACCATTGTAAAATGCCAGGGTATTTATTACAGGCAGCTGGGTGTTATATCCTATTGACATCCAAGGCAAGCGGGTTGCATCCCAGTAGCCGTCACGCCTGATTACCGGAGCTGCAGTTCCGGTAAGCTGAAGGTCAAAATGGGTGTTAATGCCCGTACGGTATATTCCATCCACAAAAGCTTGCGGGTCATCCTTGTATGCCGCATTTATCAGTTTGGATGTTCCAATATTGCATGAGTTCTGAATAACTCCTACCACATCAAGCCATCCGTAATTCTTGCTCGCATCCGTCATACGCGCGCCTCCAAATCCCGTATATAAGCCGTGCTCACAGAACACGCTGTCGGTCAGTTTAATCTTGCCGTCATCAAGAGCAACCATCATGGAGACCGGCTTGAATGTGGAACCCGGTTCAAAGAGTTCCTTAACGGCATTGTTCTGTATCTCACTGAACGCTCCTGATTCTGTCTTGGTCAGACTGGCAATGGCCTTGATGTCACCAGTAGGAACCTCCATCAACACCACAATGCCTGATGCGGCATTCCTCAGTTCCAACTGCTTACGCAGAGCCACCTCTGCAATATCCTGCATATCCACATTGATTGTAGTGTGTATGTCACAACCGTCAATCTGCGGAATATCGGCAATCATACGTGACACGTTCTGTACTTTCTCCTGATGTCCACGTCCCGGAACGCCACGCAGGAGTGAATCAAACGAGAGTTCCAACCCGTTACGGGCAGAATCCTTTGATTCATACATACTTCCGATGGTTCTGGCTGCAAGTGTCCCGAACGGTTTCTGGCGGGAGATCTTGGATTCTGCACTATAGAACCATCCCTCATACTTGGGCTTGAGCCATACGGTCTTGACCAATGACTTGTACTGGTTGTATGTTATCGGGAATGAATTGCGTGAGACATTAGGAAGCAGAAGCCATGAATGTGATTTTGATGCAAAACCCTTCTCATAATGGTTGACCAGTTCCTGTACGGAGTATCCGGGGAATATTTCATGCATCTGATGCGCGAACTCTGACAGATGCTTGGTAAACAGCGTATCCTTTCGGTTCTGATCCTTCTTGGCCCTATCCTGACTCTTTTCTGAGGTCTTGAAATCCAGGAACACGCGGTACTGTTTCATGCTGCTTGCCAACAGCAGCCCCTCATCACTCAAGATATTACCGCGACGGGCATCAATCACCCTGTTTACGGGTGTCATGCTCTTTGATACGTCATTCCAGTACTGCCTTTCACCAAACATGACAATAGCCATCTTCACGATGATCAATATGCCCCATACGGACATAAGCAAGAACAGAGAGAGGTATTTGCGTGATACCCTCTTCTTTTCCTGCTTGCGTGAAGCATTCTTGTCAGTCATTTCACTCATTTTGGCAGAATGTACGGCGGTTCTGTTACAGGCTGCAGACCGGAGCCGTTTCTGGTTGCAACCTTCTCGATATATGACGGCTTGCTCTTGGCCGATACGTCACTGGTAGTATTGAGGGTTTGATACTCCATATCAACCAGTTCACGCCTGAGCCTTTCAGCATATGCCTGGTCACGCTGATATGCATAACGGTTTCCGATGTAGAAGATGACACAAGCCAATATCTCCAGCAACAACCAGATGTTGCGATTGATAAAATCAGGCACAGATTGCATCAGTCCTTTTCTCCTTACCGTGTTACCCGCTTTAATATCCTCCATATCAAACCCTTTCAGCAATTCTCAGTTTGGCACTACGGGAACGTGGGTTAGCAGCCTGTTCAGCAGCATCGGGCACGACAGGTTTTCCGATAGCCTTGAACGGCACCTCACGGTTTCCGTAGAAATCAGTCTTTATCTCACCCTCTATGTTTCCGCTCTTCATAAGGTTCTTGACCATGCGGTCCTCAATCGAGTGATATGTTATCACCACCAATCGGCCACCCTTGTCAAGCAACCCCACAGCACCTGTCAGCATCTCACGCAGTGCATCAACCTCATGATTCACCTCCATACGCAAAGCCTGGAACAGTTTGGCGGTATCTTTCTTTTCACGCTCACGGCCTATTACGGGACGTATGGTATCCAATAGTTGAGTCACTGTTTCCAAACGGCTGTTCTTGCGGGCACGGCCAATAGCCTGGGCTATCTGACGGCCGTTCTGCAATTCACCATACAGCCAGAAAAGCTGTGCCAGACGTTCCTCGGGATAATCATTCAGAATATCCGATGCCTTTACACCCTCCTTCTGATTCATGCGCATGTCAATAGGCCCTTCAAAACGGAATGAGAATCCTCGTGTGCTGTCATCAAAATGATGCCATGACACGCCAAGGTCTGCAAGTATGCCATTCACCTTTTCATGTCCATACCAGCGCATGAAATTGGACATGTAGCGGAAATTGGAATAAACGAACGTAAACCGGTCATCATTGATTATGTTGTTCATGGCATCGGCATCCTGATCAAAACCGTAAAGATGACCTTTGCTACTGAGTAGGGACACTATTTCGCGTGAGTGGCCACCACCACCGAAGGTGGCATCCACATAGACCCCGTCAGGGTCCACCACGAGTCCTTCTACACTCTGTTTGAGAAGAACCGGCACATGATATGTCCCGCTTGTGTCCACTTACCTGTTATGTATATATTGCGTATCACTCAGTCATGAATTTTTTCAGATTATCGGCAAAATCACTGTCTGACATGAACGGCTGCTGACCACCCGATGCGGCTATGTCAGGAGCCCATATCTCTATGGTCTGCTCCATACCCACAAACAGGGCATCCTGCTTAATGCCTACCTTGTCAAGCAATGACTGAGGCAGCAGCATACGTCCATTGCTGTCCAACTGCACCTCTTGAGCCTCTGATACCAGTTTGCGATATACCATCTGTTGATTTCCGTCAAAACGGTTCAATTTGGCACGCACTCCGGCTATCTCCTCCTGCCACTGTTGGGCGGGATAAACAACAAGACAGTTCTCAAAGTAATCCTTGCGAACCACTAAGGTCTGGGTACCGGACTGCTGCAGTATGCGGCGGAATCCGGCTGGCATGAACGCCCTGTTCTTGGCGTCCAGACGCACTGGGAACTGACCTATGAAACTCATTTCTTGCTGATAATCGATATTCGGATTCAAAGTTATAACTTTTCACTCCACTTTTACCCACTTTTACCCACTTTTATTTAAAAAAGTTTTTAACCGGCTGTTGATAACTCAGAGAACTGATGATCAGAAAGTTGACTGCAGATACCTAAAGCATCACTTTTAGGAAGTGTATCAGGATGTTGATAAATTGAGAATTGAGAATTACCATGCGGCAGGTTGGACTCGCGCCTTTGGCGCTCGGTGAATTTTTGACTTTTATGGCCCTTAAAGGGCCTAAAAAGTCGTTAACTGGAAACCTATCTGCGTATTCGGTACACGACATTTTTTTAGTTTGGGGCGGCGACGCCCCAAACCCGCTGCATTACATTTCATTCCATTCCGCTCTGCCGGCCTTCCAGGCCGGGTAAAACGAAACCCCGACAACGCTTTGCTGTCGGGGTTCCGTTTTACTTGGTGCAACTGGGAACCTTGCTGGTTTGTACAGTTGGAACCTTATTTTGATATGATTTCCTCTGCTCGTTTAAGAGCTAAGTTGATATGACTGCAGATGTTCTCCTTGCCTACCACATCATCCATTCCGGCATCCTCAATAACCTTCATAACCTGAGGATTGACACCTGAGAGCACTACCTTTACACCCATCTGAGAGCACATGCGGCACATGTTTGACAGGTTGTGTACGCCGGTTGAATCAATGAACGGAACCTTACGCATACGGATTATGCGAACCTTAGGATGTCCGCCCATATCGCCCATCATCTCCTCAAACTTGTTTCCTATGCCAAAGAAATACGGACCATTTATCTCATACACCTTGACACCTTCAGGGATAACCAGATGCTCCAGATTGCCCTGGACATCGGTATCGGCACTAGGATCAATCTCATCGCTCAGAACTGATACGTTTGTGGTCTCAGCCATACGCTTCATGCAGAGCAGGCAAGCAATGAGCACACCCACCTCAATGGCTACGGTCAGGTCGAATATCACCGTAAGGAAGAATGTAACCAGCAGTACGATGATGTCTGATTTGGGGTTCTTGAGTATAGCCTTGAAACTGCGCCATTCACTCATATTATATGATACCACTACCAGAATACCTGCCAGGCAAGCCATGGGAATGAACTTGACAAGCGGCATAAGGAAGAGGTAGATTAATGCCAGTACAACGGCGTGAGCGATACCTGCTACCGGGGTGCGTCCGCCGTTGTTTATGTTGGTCATGGTTCTTGCTATTGCTCCTGTAGCAGGTATTCCGCCTATCAGCGGTGATACCATATTGGCAATACCCTGTGCCACAAGTTCCTGGTTACTGTCATGGCGGTCACCAATCACACCGTCGGCCACAGCAGCAGAGAGCAGTGACTCTATGGCGCCCAGCATGGCTATTACCATGGCAGGCTGTGCCAAGCGGGTAATGCTTTCCCAATTGATCTTGGGCACCTCGGCCTGAGGCAGCTCTGTGCTTATTGAAAAGCGGTCACCAATAGTCTCAACGCCTTCAACACCTACGCCACGCAATATAAGACATACAATTGTCATTATAATTATTGCCACCAGCGAGCCGGGAAGTTTTCGGCTAATCTTAGGAGTAAACACTATAATCAGAATGCTGCCCACCCCTATTAAGAGTGACCACCAGCTTACAGTATCAAAATGCTGGAAATAGACAGCCCACTTGTCAATGAAACCTGCCGGAACGCTCTCTATCTGGAGTCCGAACAGATCCTTGATCTGGGTAGCGAATATTGTCAGCGCTATACCACTTGTAAAACCTACTACAATGGGATAAGGAATGTACTTGATTATTGTTCCAAGGTGCAGCACGCCCATAAGGATAAGGAACGCGCCAGCCATGAAAGTAGCTATGCAAAGCCCGCTCATGCCGTACTCCTGTATGATTCCATACACAATTACGATGAATGCTCCGGTAGGACCGCCTATCTGAACCTTGCTTCCTCCAAAAAATGAGATAATGAAACCGGCTACAATTGCCGTAAGAATACCGGCCTCGGGAGTTGCGCCCGATGCAATACCGAATGCAATGGCAAGCGGCAGAGCCACTATACCTACAATTACACCTGCAAGCAGGTCCTGAACAAGAGTTTGTTTGTCATAACCGTTCTTGAGAGTTGAGAACAGTTTGGGTTGAAATCCCTTAAGATTCATAATGTTACATCAATTATTGCCGGCCAGTTACCGACATAGTTCTAAATCACCTTCAATTTTCGGCCGCGAAATTACACATATTTCACGCTCATTGTAACATTAAGCCTCAACAAACTTATAATATTGGCACAATTATACATTTTTAACCCAATTTGCCATCTGGGAATATCAAATCAGCCATAAAAAAAAGCGGTCCTTTTGACCGCTCCCTTTGTGATCCTTGGCGGATTTGAACCGCCGACCTCTTGCCTGTCAAGCAAGCGCTCTAAACCAACTGAGCTAAAAGATCAATACGTGTGTTTCGTCGCGGATTCGAACCGCGGACCTCTTGCGTGTGAAGCAAGCGCTCTGAACCGGCTGAGCTAACGAAACCGAACGTTAAGCCAAACGGACAAAGGGAACTTGTTCACTTTGTATTCTTCTGAATCAACGGGGAAAAGGAACTCGTTCATTTTTCACGTTAATTTAGAAGAATCAAGCGAGCTGGCTCGCTTTGTCGTGGCGGAGTGAGGTCGAGCAAAGCTCAACTTTCATTTAACGCGGCAAAGATACGCTTTTTTTCAATCAAGCTGCTATTGTTTCCAATATTCTATCTCGCGACGAATAATCTCTACCGGAAGTTTGTTCTTGTTGTAGGTGCAAGCTTCAATCCAGTTTCCCTGTTCATCAAATTCCAGATATTGTGAATACACTATCTCCAACGTCTCCTCACCTGACACATCGGTACGCGTAATACATTTCTCAATCAGATTTTTATTCTCATCATACGTATTCTTTTCATGACTTGAAGTACCGGCTTTCAAATCATATACATCAACGGAGACAGGATATCCGTGACGGTTTATCCTGATGACATTTTTCAGTTTCTTTTCTCCGTCTTCAGAGACTGTTGACTTGAATATGCGCAGGAATGAGTTCTCCTTGACGACCATACGGATCATCTGCGAACCTGCAATCTTGTCATAGACAAGTCTGTTTCCGCTACGCTCCTTGAAATTGATCTGAGCAAGGGTTCTGCCACCGGCTCTCTGAGTGCTGCGAACACAGATGTCATTCTCAAAAAAGTTCTCAGCCTCTGCCTGGATACGTCCTATGCTGTCCATGACTGCAGAACATATTTCATTGCCGTTAATATCATACGCCGTTGCATTCATGTACATGACATCGGTTCCCTTAAAGCCTGCGAACCATATTCCTGGCATGATATGATATTCCGTGACTTTCTCCACTTTGCCATTCATTCCGCCAAAAGGCAGTTCATGATAACTCCGACCGCATGAGATCAAAGTCATGAACAACACCAAGAGGAAAGCATTCTTTTTCATATATCTTTCAAATAATATTCGCCTTTTTCATTTCACTCACTGTCAGTTCCAGTTCGTCATACCAAGACTGCCCGAACCTACGTATGAGAGGTTCCTTGAGATACTTGTAAACGGGTATACCCTCTCTATGCCCCTTTATTACTGCGGCTTGACAGACATCCCAACGGTTATAGTTCAGTCCCCAGTAATCACCCAGTTTCTTTACGCGGATGGGATACAGATGACATGACACGGGTTTCATGAAACTGACCTTACCTTCACGGTATGCCTTTTCTATGGCACAGAAACAGCATCCGTTCTCATCATAGCAGGTAAACACACAATCCTTGCCGTTTACTATCTGGGTTACCAGTTCTCCTTCTGGATCCGGATAGGCTAAACCCTTTTCCTCTATAGCCTTAAGGGCATCGGCAGAGAGCATATCCTTTATTACGGGAAGCAACTGCTCAATCTGGGCAATCTCATCGGGCGTAACAGGAGCACCGGCATCACCCTCAATGCAGCAAGCGCCGTGACACTTCTTAAGGTCACAGCAGAACTCCTTGGTGATGACATCAAAAGATACTATTGTGTCTTGAATCTGAACCACAGGGCAAAATTAGTGAAATAATTGCTACCTTAGCCCACAAATTGTAATAGTATGTGGTCAACTGTACTTATAGTCATTGCCATCATTCTGGCAATCATCGGCATAATAGGCAGCATCGTGCCCGGACTCCCCGGCCCACCGCTAAGCTGGATAGGACTGCTTATGGCCTTTTTTGGCAGGAATATTGCTGACAACGCCAATAAGATTACCGTGACCTGCCTTATAATATGGTTGGCCATAACCGTTATTGTCTCAATTCTGGATTATACCATTCCCGCCAAGTTCACAAAACTGGCCGGAGGAACAAAAGCCGGAAGTAACGGAGCGCTGATAGGTATGATCATCGGCATATTCCTTACACCGATAGGCATGATACCGTGCAGCCTGGCAGGCGCATTCCTTGCAGAGATGTTCCAGGAGAACAAATCTGCCGCCGATGCATTCAAATCAGCATTGGGAACATTCCTGGGCTTTCTGGTGGGTACCGGAATGAAACTCATAACATCCGTTACCATGGCATACTATATCGTTTTCTGATTACCTGCACGCTTTTCTTTCCTTTTTCCAGACATTTGTTTCATTAATGTTTTAACTTTGCGCGGCATGAAAAGTATTATCTATAGGACATTACTTCTTAATTACACAATAAAATGAAAAAGAACTTTCTTCTTGTAGCGGCTGTCATGATGTCGCTCACATGTTTCGCCCAGTTCCCGGGCGGTGGTTTTGGTGGTGGTATGCCTCAGGGCGGATTCGGCGGCGGAATGCCAATGGGCGGCGGCGGATTCGGCGGTTTCGGCGGATTCGGTGGTCCTCAGGGTGGTGCCCAGGTTGAGTGCTCCGAGAAATTCACAGACATCAACTACGCCGGTGACGACGGCCAGGTTTATCACATGCTTGACATCTACCTGCCTAAGGAGGTTAAGGATAAGTATCCTGTAGTTGTACACATCTACGGTAGCGCATGGGGCAGCAACAGTTCTAAGGGTATGGCCGATATCAACACAATAGGTCAGGCTCTGCTCAATGCCGGTTATGCAGTGGTTTGCCCGAACCACCGTTCAATCGCTGACGGCAAGTGGCCAGCTCAGGTTAACGATATCAAGGCTGTTATCCGCTTTATCCGCGCTAACGCTGCCAAGTACAAATTCGATACCTCATTCATCGCTATCTCAGGTTTCTCATCAGGTGGTCACCTGAGTGCCGTTACCGCACTGTCAAACGGTGTAAAGATTGGTAAGTACGGCACAGCCGAGTATGACATTGAGGGTAATGTAGGCCCCTACACCAAGGAGTCAAGTTACGTAAACGCATTCTGCGACTGGTCAGGTCCCACAGAGCTCCTGCAGATGGAGTGCGGTAACGCAATGGTATTCGGCGGCAAGGGCAACACTCCCGAGGAGCAGCTCATCGGCGCACCCAAGGAGGGCAACGAGGATAAGTTCATGCTTCTGAGCGCAACAGGTTTTCTGGACAAGAATGACGTTGCAGGTTACATGTTCCACGGCGATGCAGACTTTGTCGTAGCATCATGCGTAAGCCAGTATCTGTATGACAAGATGCAGGAGGCAGGCGTTGAGAGCTACATAGTACGCGTTCCCGAGGGCAGCCACGGTGGTGCAGCCATGTACACTGAGGAGAACCTCAAGAAGATGACTGACTTCCTGGATGCTCAGCGCGCCAAGGCATCAAAGAAAAAATAATCTAAACAAATAAAAAGAGAAACGCGGAACTTACTGTCCCGCGTTTCTCTTTTTTTATTCCACTATCGGATCCAGAGTCATCTGCATGATTTCACCTTTTGTTATTTCTCTATCTCCAAACCTGACTGGATATAATATATAGATATGATCCATTCCTCCGTAGTATTCATATAGTGGAGAATCCTTATCTATTTTCTGCTCCATGACTCTAAATACCAACTGATTTCTCTTGATCTTGAGAATCAACAAATCAGGAGCATCAGGATCATTTGCCATATCGGTTCCCTTTAATTCCTTAATCTCAGATGGATGTTTCCAAACCATATCATATTTGCCATTTGTGAACAAACCTGATTCGTCGCCGGCAAAAGAGATTTTTCCTTTTTCATCTACAGTAACCTTTACTATTCGATATGGTTTGAAACCGAATGCCCCATCATCCTCTACAACAGCTGTATGAACTTGGCCTCTATATGTTCCCTGGGAAATTTCACTAACCGTTTCTACCGATATTCCTGCAGGCATATCAGTATTCCACAGTTTGATGCTTACCGGCTCATGGCATACCGATCCGGAGAGTGTAGGAGCGCCTTCATTCCACTCCTCTTCAGAAATGGCGGGGAATATAACCTGATATGGGGATGATACCCAGTCACCATGACGGTCAAAGTCTTCATTTACCGGAAGTCCTTCAATCCTTATGGCATTCAGAACCTTTCCATTGGCAAGAGTCAGTTTGTAGTCATTGCCGATATGTCCGGGGAACGAGTGGTTCGCCCTGATGTACATAAGACAGTAGATGGTTGTCTCATTCTCGCCAAAGTCAACCCTGTTGGCAGCAAACTCATCCTTGACATCATCCTTAAGATGTGTGGTCTTAAGATAGGTATGTCCCTGAACTTCAATACTGCGCACATTATCAAACATGCTGTCATCTTGGGTTACCTGAATTTTCTTCATGTTTATGTTCAGGGTCTTCTCCCTAAAGTTGATAGTCTTGACATCCTTGGGCAGAGCCGGGAAGTGTACGGTCTGGACATACGCGGCAGTTACCGGACTCCAGAAATAGTGGTTGAGGAATCCCTCCATACCTTCATTCTTAGTCTCCTTAATCCACTTGCCGTTAACCTCAATCTCACACTCGCTCAGGCCGGTTACCCACTGGTCCCTGTGCTGACGCATGCCAAATACCATGATGAACTCATCATCGGCATTGACCAGATCAATGGTAATCCAGTCATCCTCAGGATTGAAGAACACCTTTGGATCTACTATGTGGAGTCCTTTGCCGTAATACTTGTCAGTCAAGTCATACAACATCATCTTTGCTGCGGTCTGGGCATCCATACCGGGATAATGACTGGCAATATTGAAGTTCATGGGGATTATCGTAACTCTACGGAATCTCTCTCCCATAATGCGTAGGCTGTTCTCATCCGTTACAATTGAGAACTGTTCAATACCCCTACCCCATACAGTCTTTGCCAGGTCATCGGCCTCGGCAGCACTCATCTTGTCGGGATAAATGGATACGCCGTGTCCGTCAAACAGGTTAATCCACTTCTTCATCAGGTTGATATCACCGGTAATTGAAGGTGTTGGATACTTGATGTATGAACTGTCACCTCTCATATCCGCCAGTCTGTTGTTGGATTTCAGGTTGCAGTTCAACTCAAACCTGTACTGTCCGCCGCCCAAGTCGAATATACGTGCGGCACGATACTCTGGCATAGTCATCTGGGTAAGAATCTCATCGTTGTTGGCAACACTTATACGGATGCCTTTTGCCACAAGTTGCTCGGCCAACGGCTGGACCTCGGCCAGACCTGCAATGGGATAGGTGTACATGAGGGTCATGCGTGTAGTCTTGAAATCCTTGTAGTTGGCCAGATAATCAGCCAATTCGCCAACCTTCATGCTGGCCTCAACACCATTAAACGTCCTTACCTTACAGGTTCCGTCCTGGTAGATCCAGGTCTTACCGTCTTCAAACACAGGCCAATTGAAAGAACTATCCTCGGCCATCGCTACATTGGCAGTCGCAAACAAGAAGAAATACGCGATTGCGGGGACGAACAGGACTCTGAGCCTGTTCCATCCGTTTGATTGTTTTTTGTCCATCATATCTATTCTCTTTTTGAGGTTAGATTGCTTCAGCCAACTGGTCATTGCCATGCCCCTACTCGCGGCTACGGCGTTGACCAGCATGAGTTTGTACTCCCTTGGATTGGCCCCGCTGTCAATCACCGCCCTGTCTGCCTCATACTCATGTATGAGTTCAAACTCCTTGCGCAGCAGTATCATTACGGGGTTGAACCATTGGAACGCCGTCATGACATCGGCCATAAGGAGGTCAAGTGAGTGCCATCGGTGGGCATGAAGGTTCTCATGTTTCCAAACCGATGCATTCTCACTTTCAAGCCATTCATGCGGCATAACTACGAACCGCATCCAGTTGAGCGGTCCGGGAATCTGGTCGGACTCAATCACATCAACACCCTCAGTGCGGTCAGCGTAGCGGCCCTTGCGGATGATACGTGACATAGCCCATACTGAGATACCTTTTTTGACTAGCACGAACAGAACACCTGCCCCGTATAATACCAGAAGTATTGCAAACAAGTTTACGGGAGCAGACGTCTGTGCGGCTGTTGCATCCATTTCAGATACAACCAATTGTGTATTCTCTTCCACTGCGCCAAGATTATCGGCTGCTATGGGATTTCTGGTAATATGGAAGAGAGGCAAAACAAAGGAGAGAAGAGCAATTGTTATCAGAACCAACCGGTTAAAGCGGTGGAACGTTTCACGTCCCAGCAACAGACGGTAACCGCCAAACAGCACGGCTACAAGAACTGCCACCTTGACCTGATATATTAACAATGCCTCCATTATATTCTCTATTAATTATTAGTAAAAGGTGTATTAGGATGTGCTGGGTTTTAGGACTCCTCCTTGATCCGTTTAATGAGATCCTCAAGTTCATCGACGCTGATCTTGTCATCCTTGACCAAGGCCGACACTGCATCAATGTACGAGTTCTCAAAGCAATGCGATACGATACGTCCTATTGACGTGTTGCTGTACTCATCACGGCCAATGGCTGCGTGATACCTGTACCCCATCCCCTCCTTGCTGTGACCAAGGAATCCGTTTGACTCCAGCAGACGTACCTGGGTGGAGATGGTGTTCTGATGAGGTTTTGGCTCCGGCAAGAGTTCCCTCAGCTCACCAACGGTCATGGCTCCGTTTTGCCAGAACAGTTCCATGATCTCTTCTTCTTTCTTACTTAATCTCTTCATATAAACTATAGTTTTTACAATCGTTTTCTAGTTTCCGATGGGACAAATATACGACTATTTTTTATAGTTGAATCATTTTTGGCAAAAAATTAACTATAAATCATAGTTTTTTCTTGAAGAGTATATTTTTTTGACAAGAAAAAGGCCTTCAGACCCCCTTGAGACCTAAGGCCAGCGAAGTGAGCGGAACTTAAGGTATAGGGTCTCAGAAACCATGGCCGCCCGTGGGCTTGTGAACGGGAGGGGCCCGTGCCTAAGAAAATGCTCTGGAAGGTAGGAGTTTACTCATGCCTTCCAGAGCGTTTTATTAGGGATGGGAGGGATAGCGCGAAGCGCGTAGTTTCAGAGACCCTATACCTTAAGTTCCCCTAAATAAGTGAATCAGCTAAAGCTTCAAGAGCAGGAATATCGGACGCCTTCATACGACTCTTGATAGTAACCATAGGCTCCACAATCTCAATGCCATTCATTGCAGAGAGCATCTCCTTCATCACGCGGCCAGCCGACGGAGCCCAAGATCCGTTCTCCACGATAGCGACCTTGCGGTTGCAGTACCCCTTGATCTGGAGCCGATGCAGAAAATCATACATTGGAGTGAACAGGCCTGCATCATAAGAAGATGCGCAGCAAACCATAACAGAATGGCGGAAAGCATCCTCAACGTTCTCAGCAATATCACTGCGGCAAAGATCACTAACAACTACACGCTGAGCACCTTTTGCCCGTAGGATGTCTGCCAGTTTCTCAGCAGCAGCCAGAGTACCGCCGTGAATTGATGCGCAGGCAATGAATATACCCTCTGTCTCAACGGCATAGTTGCTCCATGTCGTATAAAGGCTGATATATTCCGAGAGGTTATCCTCAAGGATAGGACCGTGCAGAGGACGTATTGTCTTGACAGGGAGTCCGGCAACCTTGCCAAGCAGGGTACGCACCGGAGACCCGTATTTTCCTACGATATTAAAGTAGTAACGACGTCCCTCACAACTCCAGTCATCATCATCGCGTCCATAGAAACCACACTTGCTCAAGGCCCCGAACTTACCGAAAGCATCGGCACTGTAAAGAGCACCGTCTGATTCATCAAATGACACCATGACCTCAGGCCAGTGTACCATAGGAGCAGCAATGAACTTAAGGCTGTGGTTGCCTAACTCAAGAACAGAGCCCTCCTTGACGGCAAGCGTGCGCCCCTCAATCTGGATATCCTCAAAGAACTGCCCCAGCATCTGGATGGCCTTTGCGCTGGCCACAAGAGTAAGAGCAGGGAACTCGGCAAGGGCCCATGCTATCAGAGCGGAATGGTCCGGCTCCATATGATGTACAACAAGATAATCCGGCTGGCGTGCGGCAAGCGCCTCCTTGAGGTTGGCCTTCCACTCATCGGCCTTGCGGGCATCGGCCGTATCCATAATGGCCACCTTGTCATCAAGAATAACGTATGAGTTAAACGCCATACCCTCAGGTACGATATACTGACTCTCAAACAGGTCCAGATCAATGTCATCAACACCGATGTACCTTACCTTATCGTTCAAATTCCTTATCATAGTCCAAAAATTTTGCAGACACAAATTTACAAAAAACCGACGATTATATGTATGTTTGTGGATATTAACCTAAAACTATCAATATTATGAGTAAGTATGTATGCGATATGTGCGGTTGGGAGTATGATCCCGAAGCAGGTTATCCTGAAGGCGGAATAGCACCAGGTACCCCTTGGGAGCAAGTACCCGATGATTTTGTATGCCCTATGTGCGGCGTGGGCAAGGATGATTTCTCTAAAGAATAAGAGGTTCAGCTATCCAATAAAGACACCAACTGTGGCAGGTACTGAGCCTCAAGCATGTCAAAATGTGATGCGTCAAGCAACAGGAATCTTGCCGATGGATAGGTACTCTTCCACAATTGGTTGTTTTTAGAGATATGTTCCGCTGAATATTTTTCAAACTCAGGGTCAGCCTCACCGTTCAATATGATAGAGGATGAAGGTTTCTTTTCTAACGCAACCCTGAGATCCCCTTCAAAATGGATTGAGGGAACAGATGACAGCATTTGACTGAGAATCAGATTTTTCTCTCTTATATAGGCATCAAAACGGCTGTCTTTATTAAGTGATGTGCCTATAGCCAGCACCCTAATGTCAGGACAGCATTCCTTGCGCAGTTTTTCAGCCAGAAGCAATCCCAGTTCTGAGCCCAAAGAGTGGCCGGTAACGGCAAATACAGAAAAGTCACGGATACTCATCTGTTGACGTACTATCTGCAGCATAAAGTCCACATACTCTTTTGCATCAGCCTCTTTCTGCTGCTGAGTGGCATAATAGACAGGGAAAGCCTCAAATACAAGAATTGAATATCGTTCAGCAAGCAGGCGGATATACTCATCATAGAACGGTGATACCGGCGTGAATCCGCATACCAGTATGACAACAGGCTTGGACTCTGAATAAGAATGCCAGTACCATGTCTTAGATTGTCCATGACGTGCCAATTCGCATATAGTATGGTACCGGTATATGTCCGAATAGCTGTAATTTAGTCCCTTCTCTTTCAAGACTCCAATCAGCACCATGGCAAGAATGGAGGTAAGCCCTTCCGAGAACAAGTTTGCTATTATACTGATATGATCTTTGTGAAGCAACTCACATACCGCCTTCTCTATGATAGCCTCATCGGCTGTAGAAGGAGGTACCATAAGTCTCTCCGGAGAGTTTATGGGCAAGCGGTTTACATCAATCTTTTTGTTCTGGTTTAGCGGAAACTCTTTGATAAACATCAAAGCCGACGGCACCATATAATACGGAAGGGTTTTTGAGATGATATCCAGAACACCCTGCTCAGTTATGGATGAACCCTCTTCACGGATGCAGTAAGCTAATAGAGTCTCATTTCTTACAGCGACGTATGCCTGACGGATATCCGGAATGTTCTCAAGCACCTTTGTTATTTCAGAAACCTCAATCCTGAATCCGCGAACCTTCATCTGGGAATCCACACGTCCCAGAAACAGGAAAGAACCATCAGATGTACGCATCACCTTATCACCCGACCTGTAGAGAATCTGACCTTGATCATACGGGCTCCTAAAGAAATGCATCCTGTTCTGCTCATCATTGTTAAGGTATCCTGAAGTCAGTTGGGCACCACTGATATAGAGTTCACCTATGGCATAGTCAGGCAAAATACGCCTGTTCTCATCCATCACATAACAATTGACACCAGACAACGGATAACCGATATTGTTATATTCAGTATTGTCATCCATAATCATGGCGGTAGCCATAACCGTATTCTCAGTAGGTCCGTATGCGTTAATCAGTGTACGTCCCTTCCTCCATCGGTCCTGTACGTCTTTTGGAGTAGCTTCACCTCCCACAAGAAGAGTATGAAGGCTGGGCAGCTCCCGATACGGCAGAATAGCCAACAGAGATGGCGGGATGAGTGAAAGGGATATCTTTTCTTTATCAAAGAAGGAGAGCAGCAACTCGGGCGATGTCTTTTGTTCAGCCTCAGGGAATACCACAGTCGCTCCGGCCCACAAAGCGGGGAACATCTCCAATACTGATGCATCAAATCCCAAGCTGGCATACTGAAGCACCCTCATCCCGGAATGCATTCCGGTAAGACCTGCAAAATTGGAGCAATATACGGCCAGATTGGCCTGTGAGATAGGAATGCCTTTGGGCTTACCTGTTGATCCTGAAGTGAATATAATGTATGCCGGAACCTCTCTCGGTGGCAACTGGAAGCTGGTCTGAACGTCATTCTGTCCAAACCATTCAGGATTCAATGACAATAATGTCACCTGGTCCTGCAGTTCCTCCTGGTCAATATCCGTAATGATATATGACAGATGCGAATCTTCAATGATATGCCTGATACGTTTCTCAGGTAACTCAGTGTCTATAGGCACATAGCAGTCACCACGCCTGAACAGGCCTATTATGATGGGAAGCAGGTATTTCCTGTCTCTGAGACATACACCGATATTCTGATAACCGTCTTCATTGAGATAAACATCCATAGCCTTACGGAATGAGGCTGACATCTCATTCAGGATACCATATGAGTAGTCACGTCCCTGATAACGGTAGGCTGTATTCTCCGGATGGTCATGTGCGTTCTCAATGAACTTTTCCATCAGAGTAGGTATGGCCGATGTATCTTTATAGGCAGGTTTGACAAATGGAGTAAGCGGGCACCGGTCCAAGGAGAGGTCCGGATCATTCATCAGTTCATTCAAAACATATACAAGGCAAGAAGCCATACTCTTTACCTGTTCATCACTGAAGAAAGATCTGGAATACTGTAACGCAAGAGTAAGTTCATCGGCGGTTTGGCCTGCATACAGGACCAATGGGAATGGAGGTTCTTTAAGGTCAAGACCATTCAACAGCACATCCAGTCTGTCGTTTTCTATTGCGTATGCAATGCGCATGAAATATTTGCCATTGGATATGTTAGCTGCCACAAGCAAATCACTTAGAGGCATGGCATGCTTTTGAGCATCCAGAAGACTCCGCTTCATTGTTTTAACTGAACAACTGAAACGTTCGTCGGTACGGGAGAGCGTCCTTAACGGTAGCATTGAAACCATATAGCCGGCCGTATTGAGGAATCTCACCTCCTCACGGTCAGTAGAAGCAACACCTATAACAAAGTCTGACTGATTTAGATATTTGCCCACCACATAACCATATACAGCAAGCATGACGTGTGTCACGGTTACCTGATGTTTCTGGCAGAACGACTTCAACCTGTGGCAACTTTCCTGACTCATGGGTAATGTCAGTATCCCGGCATTCTCCTGTTTTCCTACCGATGACAACGGAATGGAAAGAGGCGGCAACTGCCCTAGATAATCTCTCCAGAACGCCTGCTTCAGCTCAACATCAGTTGTATCAGAGTTCAGTTTCCATTCAAGATATTCCCTGTATGATACTCCTTCAGGCTTAATGGATTCGTTTTGTTGCAATGCCTTATATATTCCAGAAAGCTGTTGACCGATAATAGGATATGACAGTCCGTCCGTAATAAGATGGTGAATGGCTACCCAAAGACTGTATCTGCCATCTTTGGTTCGGTTCAGTTGCACACGATAAAGCTGTTGGCTGTCTGGCTTAAGCTGATTCTTGGCCTGATTGAAAAAAAAGCCTGCAGTCTGGCCCTCAGACAACTGCAACTGCTCATACGTATGAGGCCGAATCTTTCCGTACACATCACTGCCTTCAATATAGAATGCAAGTCTCATGGCCTCCTGACTTTCCATGAATATATTCCATGCACGCTCAAGCAGGGATATGTCAGTGTCTTCAGAAAAGTTGAATTCAAACAGGAACTGATAGGCTCCGTTTATCTCCTCAGACATATGGCACTCACGCCAAAGGTCTTTTATGGAAAGCGGCAATGTAATTTTATCTGCCGTTTCATGCAAAGCTGTATATTTCTGAGGAGTCGCATTCTTCTTATCATCAACAAATTCAGCCATTGCTCTTATGGTTGGACACTGTTGTATGTCTGACACCCTGACATGAATGCTGAAATTCTTTTCTATCAGACCTGCCAGTTGCATAATGGACAAAGAATCACCACCCAATGACCAGAAAGAATCATCAACACTCTGCGGACTCTCTAAGAGAACCTCAGAAATCATATCTGCAACCTGTATTTCAGTCTTACTCCATAGGCTCCGGTCCGCTTCTGCACTTTCAACCACCGGATCGGGCAGCAGGTTTCTCATTACTTTGTTGTTCAGGTTTACAGGGAAGGAGTCCATCTTAACGTACAATGTAGGACACATAAAGGCTGGGAGCATGTCATTAAGATATGTTCTAAGCGCATCAGTCTTTATGTCCTCTTGCAACTTTACATAAGCCACCAGTTTCTTGGACTTGTTGACCTCCTTTGCTGCAACCACCGCTTTTTCAACACTGGGATGGGTTTCAAGAGCATATTCTATTTCCTTGGTTTCTATTCTTACGCCCTTGATTTTGACCTGATCATCTATTCTTCCTTTGTGAAGCAATTTACCGTCAGGGGTCTTCTCAACATAATCACCGGTCCGGTATAACACCTGACAATGTCCAGGCTTATCAGAATAGATGTTTTTTATAAACTTTTCAGCATTATGTTGCGGACGATTCAAATATCCTGACGTAACAGAAGGACCGCCTATGCACAATTCACCGGCTACTCCGTCCGGAACTATCTCAAAATTTTCATTAACAATATAACTTTCCAATAGAGGATTAACAGGTCCTGCGTTATTGACCTCATCATCAATACTCTGTATATATGAGCCGATACACACTGCGGTCTCTGTTGTGCCATAGGTATTGACTATGTCATGATTCTGAATCCAATAGTCTCTTACGTTCTTGGGGCAAGATTCTCCTGCCACGATGATAGTCTTAAGGAAAGGAAGTTCCACATGAGGAAGCAACGACAGTAAAGCCGGAGCAATAAATCCCCGCTTGATTTGGTTCTTGCTCAGGAAATCCACAATCAGCTGAGGATCTTTTTTCTCTTCATCACTGATAATGCAAAGATGTGCACCGCCCACCAATAAGGTGATGGCCTCCATCATGGATACATGAAAATTCATTCCGGCCATCTGGAGAACTCTATCGCCAGGAGCAGCATGGAAGACGTTCGGCAACCAGTAACCGGGAGCCATACCCAGTTGTTGGTGGGTAGCGGGAATACCTTTGGGTTGTCCCGTCGTACCTGATGTATAGAAGATGTATGCTAAATCATCCATCTGAATCTCAGGAAGCTCAGCACTGATCTTTTCAGCAATGATATCAGAAATGTTCACGCAAGGAACATTATCAAAAGACATGGTACATGTATCATCGGTTATCACAAAACCGATTTGTGCATCATCAATAATATATTGTATCCGCAGTTTAGGGTTGGCCAGGTCAAGAGGTGTATATGAGCATCGTGCCTTTAAAAGTCCCAGAAGCGCAACAGCCCACATACAAGACCGTTCCATGGCACATCCCACATGAATAGCAGAAAGTCCTTTCGAGATCAAATATCCCGCCACATAGTCGCTATTCCGGTCTATTTCATTATAGGTGTATTCTTTATCTTTCCACGTAATGGCAATCTCATTGCCGTATTTGCTGACAGTCCCTTTGAATTGTTGAATAACACTCATGATTGTTGTTCTTCTTATAAATGTACCTTTAATTCTACAAATATGCTTCTGCTCAATTGTGGAATGTTAATGTTATAGGTAGTCGGACGGGTGTATGATGTATTAAACAGATTCTTGCATTGCAATTGCACATCAAATCTTTTGGTTTGATATATAAGAGAGACATCAGTAACCGTTGCAGGGCTGATTTCATATTCAGGGTCACTAAAAACAACTCCGTCGCGGTATGAGCTGGCTTTCATGAGTTGCTTGGTCCAATAAGACAATTTAGCATTTGCCCACAGACTTTTTGTGTTTCTGTTATCAGCAAAAATCCGTTTTGCACCTACTGCATTGAGAGTGAACGACGGCGTTAGGTTGACATATTCTCCCGTCGTATGGTATTTATCTGCCTCAAGCACTCTTAAGTAAGAGAAATTCAGATTAACTCTCAGACCCATATTGTTATATGCAATTGAATTTTCCAAGCCCACCAACTTGACAGAACCTGCATTCATGTATGCAGGCAAACCGCTTAGCGGAGCTGACTTGTCATAATAAACCAAGTCACTCAGAGCGTTGTAGTAAGCTGTGAAATCATAGTTCAGATGCAGTTTGGGAGAATAGATAATACCACAGAACTGTACGGCATCCATAAATTCAGGTTTAAGATGCGCACCTCCCTTATAAGATTCTATCGTACTTGCCCTATTAAGATAAGGAGCATCCACAAATGAACGTGAATATGAGAGTTTGAAACTCCAAAGGTTAGGGGCAAAGATCAAGCATATACGAGGACTGAAGGCTGTCTCCTCCGACTTGTCAAACCTGTATTTGTAATCATACCTCATGCCTGCATTCAAGATCCAGCTCTTAGAAAAATTATGCTTGATCTGGGCATACCCTGAAAGGGATGTCTCATATCCATATACTATTTTCTCAGCAGCTTCAGCATGATCAATAAGTATCCGATCAAAACGGTCACCCATAACCACGTCTGTATTATACAGATGATAGTTTTCATATTGCAAGCCGAGTAACAGGTTACCGGAGCCCAATACGCCCGTCTTATAGTTGCGGTTAGTATTCATATTAACTCCGTAGGTGTAGTCATTCCACTTAGGTCGCTGGTAAACACCGTTTTGCAACTCAATCGTATCAAGCAACTCAACAGCGGGAAGCGGAAGCCTCAATACAAAAGGAAGACTGTCGGCAACAACATCATAGTCACGGTATTCATCCAAATCGAAATAACCGGATATGTCTATATCCCATTTTCCAAAAGATGCCTTGTATTCAAGTTCATTATTCCACACTCTACGCCCACGCCCAGGCTTCTGGCCGTCCAGGACCCTGTACTTCTCATAGTCATAAGGTGAAGACATACCCGATGCGGTAAAGGTGAAAGATGACTGCATCTTGCTATAACGCAGGTTAGAATATAATTTCCAATGGTCGTTCCATTTCAGATTAAGCCCTACATCGTATGAAGGTATATTATTGAATCCATTGATATATGTGTGAGCATCAGAAGGAATGATTCTCCAAACGCCGGTTGCGTCAGTGGGATAATCAATCCTTTCACCCTGTGAAGAGTAGATTGAAGCCCAAGTAGTAATATCAAATCCTGCTCTTATATATCCTAACATAGCATTTGTATGATAAGTTGAAAAGCTTCCATACTTGGCTGTTATATCAACACCGTTAATGTTACCTCCATCTTTTGTTATTATGTTGACCACAGCTGTTAAAGCCACATTTCCGTAAAGAGATGACGCAGGACCGCGAAGGACCTCTATCTGCTTGATCTTTTCAAGACTCATCCCGTAGTCAGGAGCAAATGCGTTGGTTGAGCGTGCGTTCAACCTGTGTCCGTTCAACATGATGAGTATTTTCTCCTGCCTGGACGAATATATGCCGTGCATGGAGATATTATATTCTCCCGTACCTTCTATTACAGTCATTCCAGGTACATAGGCGGCCAATACGTCCCTGAGATTATCCGCCCCGCAATCTATAATCATCTGTTCCGTAATCAGGGTTACAGGCACAGGTGCTTCATTCAAAGACTCCTCATGACTGGATGCAGTGGTGATGGTGGCAGTCTTTCCTTTTTTCATTTTCTCCACCATCTCAGTAAAACGGGGTACGTCATTATATACCCTGTAGTATGGATCCACCGCCAACAAACGGGACACCCAAGTTTCTGCCACCTCAGGCTTATCCATATTCAGATTGCTTAGTGCAAGCAGCCTGAACACACCAATTTTGGTCTCTCCTTTAAATATATCGACAGAATCACGTAACAGAGAGTCTGCCCTTTCAAAAAGGCCGAATTCATAAGCCTCCTGGGCTGACTCAAACAGGCGGCTGTCATTCTGAGACTTGACTGCACATGTAAGCAGCAGGAGAAAAAGCGTATATATGAATCTCTTAGTCCTCATCTTATAGTCTTTACAGGAATGATGAATGAGAAGGTTGTTCCAACCTTAGGCTCTGACTCCAGGAGTATGCGACCGTTATGATTCTTTGTTATAATCTCATTGGTGATGGCCATTCCCAGTCCAGTACCCTTGCCTGCCGGCTTGGTGGTAAAGAAGTTCTCGTAAATCTTGCTCTGAACCTCTTTAGTCATACCCATTCCGTTATCCTTAATGTCAATACGGAGTTCCGATGAACCTTCGGCCTGACTTAACGTAACCTTGATTTCAATGGTAGGCATGTAACCGTCACCCTCTAATGCGGATCTCTCCTTAACGGTATAGCAGGCATTGTTCATTACGTTGAGTATTGCACGGCTAAGATCCTGAGGTATAACCATCATTTGAGGCATACCCTCCTGAATATCCTCATGGATGGATATGTTGAAACTCTTGTCATTGGCACGCATGGCGTGATAACTGAGCCATACGTACTCATGCACCAATTGCCCTATATCAGTAGGCAGGAATTCACCGGCTTTACCGCGACTATGTAACAGAATACCACGGATAATGCTGATGGCACGCTCTCCATGTTCCTGTATCTTGGTCAGGTTCTCCTTGAGATCTGCAGAAATATCCTCCATGTCAGCCGCATCATCTTCTGACAATTTCTCTGAACAGTCATCTATTATCTCCTGCAACTGTTCCAGCAACTTGACAGACATCTTGCTGAAATTAATTACAAAATTCAAAGGATTCTGTATCTCATGTGCAATACCGGCACTGAGCAGGCCCAATGAAGCCATCTTTTCCTGCTTGTGCAACTGCTCCTGCAAGTAATCCACCTGTTTTTTGAGACTGTCAATATCCTGTTCCATAATCATAATTGGTTTAGGGTCAACAAAAACTAAGGCAACGTAATCACAAATTCAGTAAACTCGTCTTTCACTGAATTCACAGTAATGTCACCACCCACGTCATGTATGATCTGCTGGCTCAGGTATAGGCCCACGCCAGGTGCCTCAGCGGTAGGTTTGGTGGTAAAGAAAGGATCAAATATCTTGTTGAGAATACTTGACTCTATGCCAATGCCATTGTCATAAACCGATATATCCGTTCCCTTACCATCCGTACCACTCTTTACGGTCAACTTAAGTTCAGGCTTGAACGCAGTGCCTTTTTCAGACTTTTTCCTGATGGCATAAACGCTGTTAGAAAGCATTGACAATATGGTTCTGCCCAACAGTTCCGCCACTACATTGACCATGACAGGCTCTTCTGGACGGATACACTCCACACTGATACCGAGTGATTTTATATCATCAGCAAAATAAGTCCTGACCTTGTCAATGCTCTGCTGACACAACTGGGCAACGTCTGTCGGTTCTATCTTCTGGGAACGCTCCTTAAGCATCTCCTCCATGGCCTTCAATGTGCGTGTAGTGGATATTCCGTGTTGCTCAATCTTTTCAAGATTGGTTTTCATCATATCCATTACATCCATGGAATCCTCATAAACGTCAGGAGTAATGTTATCTTTCTCATCCTCAAGGTTATCGCGCATCTCTTTTGACAATCCAAGAGTAAGATGGGCAAAGTTGTTGATATAGTTCATAGGGTTGAGGATACGGTCAATCAGGCCCTTGGTCAACTTACCAATGGCTGCCTCACGTTCCTGCCTGAGCAACTTGTCCTGGGCTGAGCGCAGTTCACCAAGCGTCTCTTCAAGTTTATGTGATTTCTCCTCAATCTCATCTTTCTGAGCCTCAATCTCATCCTTTTGTTTTACCACCTCCTTGGTGCGCTCATCAACAATTGCCTCAAGGCGCTGCTGTTCAGCCTTAAGACGGCGTACACGCATCTTGAACCATTGGTAAACAATCAATACTATGATTAGCAGATAGAACAGCAACGCATACCAACGAATAAAGAAAGGTAGCGGAATCCTGAATTCAACAGGATCACTTTCACTTATCTGTCCGAACGCGTCAATTGAGCGGACTGATAGCTGATAATTGCCGTAACCCAGATTGGCAAACAGGAACTGCTGCTGGTCGTCCCATCTGGACCATTCGTTTCCATCATGAAGACGATAACTGTATAGGGGCTCTCCTATGGCATCATACTTGTCATTAGAGAAAGAGATATTCAGGTCCTGACCGTTCAAGTTGAATTCACGTATATAAAGTACAGGCTGATAAGGATTGGTTGAAAGACCCTTGGCCATATTGAAACGGATAAGGCTCTTGTTGTCTGCAATCCATAAAATGCCGTCATCGGCCAACATGGCCTGAATGCTGTATTTGCTGAAAGGCTCTACCCTTTTTTCCAGTGCATCGGGCATATTGTCATAGCGCAGACCCAAACCATTGTCATAACACTGCCACAGATTACCTGCATTATCCTCATACTCGAATAGTTTTGAGATAGGACCGAACTCAGCCCTTTCAAACGTCTCTTTACCGTTTTCAAGATAATAGTATTCGCCAGAGAGTGACATGGCCCACAAACCGCGCTGTCCGTCATTCTTGAAATGGGTAACATTCGGAATATCACCCGCTACGCGCAAGACTTCACCGTTCCTATACAGACAGATACGCTCCAATTCACCAGCCAGCAGAGTGCCGTCATCCAGCACCATTAAAGAGAGCGTAAACTGCTTTGTCAACTGACGGGCCTGACCGTTACCGTATGCATAAATGCCATTCTGTGTTGCCACATATAAGATACCGTCTGGTCCTTGCTGCATTTGCCAGCAGGCATGGTTTACGTTTTCAATAAGACGGAAATTCTGTCCCTCAAGACGATAAAGCCCCTGGAATGTTCCGACAATAAGATTGCCGCCCGACCTGGCAATACAGGAAACCTGTCCGCGCAATCCCTCTTTCTCACCGAACCGGGTATATATCTCCTGAACGGATATACGGAAAACGCCATTGTCAGTGGCTCCCCAGACCGTTCCCTTGCCGTCATAAGCAAGTTTAGTTATACTGTTGGAACAGAGTCCGTTGTCAACGGTAATACGCCAGATCTCATTTTCCTGGGCATCAACGGCAATTACGCCGTCAGATGCAGTGGCAAGCAAAATGCGGTTGTCAGAGATTCTCAAGCGCTGATAGACCTCAATGCCGTTCCATCGGTCAACTTCGGCATCATCACTGCCATTCTGACCTGATATCAACTGTGAACCGTTCCCGTCATTCTTGGTATAGAAGACACGTATGGAATCACCGTCAACAGATTCTACATATCCTGTCAATGATACACCTTCAAACCTGACATTACCTCCATCATCAATGCTGACGCCAAGTACACGGGAAATATCCGGAGTATGTACAATCCTCCATTCTACATTGTCAAATACAAGAAGTCCCTCAAAGTTTGCAAAGAAAGTATGGCCCTCTTTGTCACATACAACGTCAAAGTTACGGTTATGGGCATTGTACTGACTGGCAGTGAAGTTCTCAAAGAACGGGATACCCATATCGGCATCATCGACATTCCGGGCCGCAGTCTGCAAAGTGCCCAGCAAGACAGCAGCTATCAGCGTGATATGATAAATGATCCTTCTCATTTGAACTCCATATATGGAATTGAAACACCAACATAGCGTGTCCACTCCTGTTGGGTCAGATTCCGGTTAAGTTTACTGTACAGTTGACTGGCCATGTCGTCGGCCGATGTGTTCATGAGCATGACATTTCCGGCCGATGTACCTATCCACACTGATTTTCCGTCAGTGTCACCACATACAGAAAGTGTCCATCCGTCAAAATCATAATCGACCGGCACCAGCCATTCGGTCGATATCACGTTGGGGTTTATCACACGACTGGGCGCAGCCTCCTTGAGTTCCATCTCCTCACGGAAATCCAGGCCGCTCTCAAACATGAGGTTGTCCATGCACCATATATACACGGATTTGTCATAACCGCCTGAAATCACTATGGCATCAAGCATGGTTATGCTGACACATTTGGCCTTATGGGCAGCCAAAGTCTCTATCACACGGTTGTATTTGTTTACAGGATATACCGTTCCCTCCTTGACTCCAAGCAGCAGGCATTTAAATTTACTGTCATAATATGCGGCGGTCACCGGCATGCTGAGCAATGGAGTTTTCTGCTCAATACGGTCCTGAGCATCCATCTCTGCATATAAGCCGTCAGCATAGAAAAGGCAGATGACGCCCTCTCTTTCAACTATTGCCGACAGTTCCCTGTTAAGTTCCACCCTACCCGATACCTTACCGTCACTGAACCAACACAGACTGTGACGTCCGGCTATGAGCAATCTTTCGTTTACCTTAACAAGTTTGAAGTAGTTGTCATCGGCCAGTTGGACTGTAGTCAGATTACCCTTGAAATCAAGAATGCACAAAGGTCCGTTGACTGAAAGGGCATATATCCTTTGGCTTTCAACCACCACATCACGGAAATCATAATCAGTGTTGAACAGCAAAGACCTTGAGGTAATGTTTCTACCGTCACTACCCGATGTAGCCGTAAGCCACTCCACCTCTCCGTAATTTGTAACGGCAACACACTGTCCGCTGTTTGAAGGTAATGCGGCTATGGCATTGACTGCACCGTTTTCACGCATCTTGTGGCGTGTAATACCATCGGTAGCAAGGGTAAGTGACTTGAATGTATCAGAGTAGTATTGGTTTCCGCGATTGTTCTTTAAGAAATACCAACTGCCGTATGCCAACAGGTCTGCCACATCCTCTTCACCAGCCTCACGTCTTACCTGTGAACTTACTGCCAGACTGCGGGCCTGAGTACGACGGTTAAGGGTATCCGCCACATTCTTGGCGTGGGTAGCCTCATCCCTCTGTTCCAATGCTATCTCCTGCTGACGCTCGGCATTGGCTCTCTCCTGCTCCGCCACCTTGGCCGCGGCATTTGCCTTGAGCTCAGCCTCATGGGCGGCACGGCTCTCCATCTCTGCACGCTCGGCATTACGGATGGCAAGAGCCGATTGCTCCTCAGCACGGTCACGCTGTTGGTCAGAGATGGCTTTCTGCTGATAGGCGATATCCTCCATCTGCTGGCTTACACGCTTGACAATGGCGGCATCCTTCTGGGCAGCCTCCATCCGTTCAAGTTCTTCCTGTAGATGAGCAATCTCTCCACTGGACTTGGCCTTACCAAGATATAATCCCAACAACAAGGCAAATACGACAACCGCCAATGCTATCAGAACAGTGAATATATAGGGACGGTTCTTCACTTTCTACGTATTACTAACTGAGTAATGTCATCACTCTGGGGAGCGCCGTCAACAAACTCCTTGACTTTGGCATTGAGAGTATCGACAATCTGTTTGCTGCTTGCTCCTTTCAATTCTGCCAATGTTGCCTCAGTCCTGGATTCACCGAATTGTGCATGGTCTGCATTCTCAGCCTCAGTCACACCGTCAGTATACATTACGATGGCATCACCCGGATTAAGCTGCATGGATTCCTGCTGGAAAGTCATTCCCTCAATTGCACCAAGCACAAGATTGCAGGCTGTTTTCAGCATCTCAACCGAACCGTCAGCATGAAGTATATACGGAGGATTGTGACCGGCGTTGGTATAATCAATGAAGCCTGTCTTCAAGTCATAAATTCCGTAGAAAACAGTAACGAACATTGAATCCACGCTCTCGCCGCACAGCATGTCATTCACAGTCCTGATGCACTCATTTGAGGGCAGGTCACGCAAGCCGGTAGCCTTGATGAGAGTACGGCTGACAGCCATAAAGATGGCAGCCGGTACACCCTTGCCGCTGACATCGGCTATGGTAAATCCTATGCGATGGTCATCAATCGGAAAGAAATCATAAAAGTCACCGCCTACATCCTTGGCAGCCAGCATGCTCGCATAGATGTCAACCATATCGGCATCATCCATTTTCAGTTTAAATGAACGGGGCAGTATGGCATGCTGGATCTCACGGGCCACGGTCAGGTCACTCTGTATGTCAACCAGTTGTGAATGCTCCCTCTGAGCGTTCTTGACGTATTCAATCTGTTCAATTGCCTTATCTATGGTAAGCTGCAGGTCATCAAGGTCAATAGGCTTGGTTGCAAAATCAAACGCGCCATTGTTCATGGCATGACGTATGTTGTCCATGTCACCATAGGCACTTACCATTATGCACTTGAGTGACGGGTTGCGCATCTCGTTTATCTTGGTCAAGAGAGTGAGTCCGTCCATCTCCGGCATATTGATATCCGACAGTATTATGGCAATGTCGGGATGTTTCAGCAGGACCTGGAGAGCTTCAAGCCCGTTGTGGGCAAAAAAGAATTCATATTCACCCTTTCTGATTTTTCTCCTGAAATATTGCGTCAATAACAACTCAAGATCAGTCTCATCATCAACGCTAAGTATTTTTACGCCCATTGTCTTAATTAATATACTGAATAAAACGCAAATATAGTTTAATTTATCAACAAACCTACAGAAGCGCAAAAAAAACAATCCGGATTATTGTTTTCTGCGGTCTATTGATGACACTGTCCTTATAAGCAATGAGCCCAGTACGCCGGCAGCCAATGAGCCCATAAGGATTGCTATCTTACCTGCATTCCTCATCTCCTCCACCTGGGCTGCATCCTGAAATGACAGGGTATCAACGAATATTGACATGGTAAAGCCTATGCCACCCAGGCAGGCCACAGCAAAGAACATGGCCCAACCGGCTTTTTCAGGCATATCGCAGATCTTTGACTTGATTGCTGCAAAACTGAACAGTGTAATGCCCAACGGCTTGCCCAAAACCAGGCCAAGGAATATTCCAAGCCCTACTCCGCCTGTTATTCCCGTGGTATTGAATATGTTGAAGTAAGCCAGGTCAGGAATCTCAACTCCGGCATTAGCCAATGCGAATATGGGCATGATGACATAGTTTACCCAAGGTGAAAGGGCATGCTCGACACGATAACTCATATTAAGTGACCCGTATGCCGTATTGTGGATGCGACGCAGGAAATGGCGTTGAGGTCCGTTTGGAAACATGGTCTCGTCATCAATCTGGTCAAAAGAGAGCAGCTTTTGTGAAAAGAACCTGATCTTATGAAGCACGTATGAACGGTCATACCGGGCTTTTGACGGGATGATGAATGCCATTACCACACCTGACATGGTGGCATGGATGCCGGAATAGTAAAAGAGCACCCAGACAATCACTGCCAGCGTAAGATAAACCCAAATGTGTTTCTGTCCGAAATGCTTGAACAGCCAGGCCACGAATATTACCACGACCGATAATGCCAGCAGGAGCAGATTGATATGTCCTCCGTAGAACAAGGCAACCACCAATATGGCAATAAGGTCATCAGCTATGGCAAGTGCAGTAAGGAACACCTTCAATGAGACCGGAACCCTGTCACCTAAGACAGAGAGTATGCATACCGCAAAGGCTATGTCAGTTGCAGTAGGAATACCCCAGCCCGATGCGGCAAAGGTACCGTGATTTACCAATGTGTAAAGGACAGCAGGCATGATAACACCTCCAAATGCGGCTATCACCGGAAGCAACGCTTTCTTTACCGATGAAAGTTCGCCGTGTGCCACCTCACGCTTTATCTCAAGGCCAACTGTAAAGAAGAAAACCACCATCAAAACATCATTGATGATTTTCTCAATGGTCATTCCGTGTGGGAAAAGCCAGTCAACCCTGCCGTCAGGGCTCTGGAAATGTATCTGGACACTTGTTTCAAGGAAAGCATGATAATAGAAACACGTAACGGGCAGGTTAGCCAACAGCATTGCCACAATTACACAGAGCATAAGTATTACGCCCTGAAACCAGGGCTGGCGTGACAGGCTGTCACGTTTACGGTTGAATTCAAGAACACTGCGGTTCCAGGTATAAACGGGAATGATCTTCATTTTTTGTCAGAAAAACAAGAACCGGCGGAACTGTTTTCAGACCGCCGGTATTGGTTATAACTTACTGATTGTTATTTAACGAGCACTTTTCCTGTCATCTCAGCAGGTATGGGCAGGCCCATGATGGTGAGAATAGAGGGAGCCACATCGGCCAGAATGCCGGACTCAACCTTGGCATCCTTGCGCGGGGTAACATAAATAACCGGAACCGGATTAAGTGAGTGTGCGGTATTGGGTGTACCGTCAGGGTTCACGGCATTGTCAGCGTTACCGTGGTCAGCAATGATTATTGCCTCATAACCGTGAGCCTTGGCTGCCTCAATTACATCATGTACGCATGCATCGACTGCAACGACAGCCTTCTCAATAGCCTCATAAACGCCGGTATGGCCAACCATATCACCGTTTGCAAAGTTCACAACGATAAAGTCATACTTGTCTGTACCGATGGCCTCAACCAATTTGTCGCGAACAATGTAAGCGCTCATCTCAGGCTGCAAGTCATATGTGGCAACCTTGGGTGAAGGAACCAGGATACGGTCCTCGCCCTCAAACGGAAGCTCGCGGCCACCATTCAGGAAGAATGTAACGTGTGCGTATTTCTCAGTCTCTGCGATATGCAGCTGCTTTAGGTTCTGTGATGAGAGGTACTCACCAAGAGTGTTGTTTACATTCTCCTTGTCAAACAGGATATGTACTCCGGAAAATGAAGCATCATACGGAGTAAGGCAGTAATACTGCAGACCGGGAATGGTGTGCATACCCTCAGCATCCATATCCTTCTGAGTGAGAACTATCGTGAGCTCCTTGGCGCGGTCGTTACGGAAATTGAAGAAGATGATGGCATCGCCCTCCTCAATGCGGCTGTCATAAGCCTCATTCACGATTGGCTTCATGAACTCATCGGTTACACCCTCGGCGTATGACTCCTCAACAGCCTTTACCATATCTGAAGCCTTACGGCCCTCACCGCCTACAAGCTGGTCATAAGCAATCTTTACACGCTCCCAACGCTTGTCACGGTCCATTGCATAGTAGCGGCCAATGATGGTGGCTACCTTGTCACCGCGCTTTACAAGTTGGTCTATGAAACCCTTGCCGCTCTTGGGGTCGGTATCACGACCATCCATGAAACAGTGAACATATGCATTCTCGATGCCGTACTCACGGGCAATATCAGTCAGGCAGAACAGGTGCTCCAGTGAGCTGTGAACGCCGCCGTCTGATACCAGGCCCATAAAGTGCAGCTTCTTGCCGGTCTGCTTTGCGTAACTGTAAGCTGATACAACCTCCTTGTTCTGACGGATGCTGCCGTCTGCAATGGCGCGGTTAACCTTTACCAGGTCCTGATAAACCACGCGGCCTGCACCGATGTTAAGGTGACCAACCTCTGAGTTACCCATCTGACCATCAGGAAGGCCTACGTTCTCGCCTGATGCCAGCAACTGGGCATTAGGATAGTTGGCGTTAAGGTAATCCATGTAAGGAGTTGGTGTGTTGTAGATTACATCGGCCTTGGAGCGGTTACCAATGCCCCAGCCGTCAAGAATCATAAGAAGTGCTTTCTGTTTCATCTATCGTTAATTTTTAACCCTTTCTTAAAATCGGGTGCAAAGGTAATCATTTTTAGTCACTTATGACTCATTAAAAATGTGTAAAAAACAGAAAGGATGGCCTTAAAGATGGTCACCCTTTCCATTTAAGCTTTAAGCTGTCCCAGCGGGTAATTATTTATACCCGCACTTTAAGTTTACCACCTCTTGGGATTAATAATTTATTTGAGACCTGAGAGCCAACAGCGCTCTTGAACTTGGACACAATAGTATTTCCCAAAGCCTTAAAATCAATAGCGTCAAAATACTCCTGGAATGACAAGGTGACAGCATATCCTTCAGAATCATAGGTATCAATCATAACACGGAGACCGGAGTTCTTAAGGTTATTCAAAAGAGCATCTGTTTTGATCTTCTTAAAGTCTATTTCTTGAATCTCACCAGCCGATTCCGCATCATAAATGAATCTTATTTTTGCTTGAGGTCCATTGTAACCCTTAAAATACAACTCACCCTTAACACGGCTATTAAGATATCCTAACAATCGGTTTACGGACTCCATATCTGTGTCGGTATTAGGTCGGGATATAAGGAATGCCGAAACAGCAGTTAACAACTCATTATCGGTAAAGTCTACCGATGTCAAAAGTTTAATGTCATCACTGCCCAGAACAGCTTCAACCTGGGCGCCTCTTGCCTTTCTATCAAAATTGTCTGAAATCCATGGCAAAACGCTGCCCACAATATCCGTCCAGTCCATATCTTTGTTAAGGGTGGCATCAACCTTAGCCCTAACGGACAGCATATCAATACCTAACAATTGTGCTTTGGCGTCTATATTCAAGCCGTTCTCCTTATCATAGTCAACATTCGCCTTAATGGAATACTTGTCCAATGTTATGCCAGCATTCAATGAGAGTTCCTCTCCATTGAGAACCAGTTTTGTGAGTTTGAACTTATCAGGTTTTACTCCGGCAACTTCTTTTCTGATAATGGAACCAGTACCCTCAACTTGAGCCTGGAAATCGGTTTTGTACGCAATATTGGCCAATAAAACAGTATTACGACCCATGGTTACCGACAAATCCAATGTGTCAGGGAGAGTAATGTTTCTTACCTGCTTGGATATTGTATCCGTAAATGAAACCCTGCTTTCAACATCATTATGGCCCTTTAAGACAATAATCAATTTCTCCTGCTTGTCCTTAAAGCCTATATTCAACTTGGCATGGTCAACATCCTCATACATGGCATCAGAAATAACAGGCATGATAATTATTGAATCTTTAAAACCGCCTGCGCCGTCAGGAACCAATATGGTATCCGGCTTAAAATCCAAGTTTGCCTCAAAATACAGGTCTGAAAAATCAAAACAGACATCCTGCTGAGCTGACAGGATCTCACGGATTGCATTTATTCTGCCTCCCAATATCTCATCCTGCGCAGCAATTGCTCCAAGCAAAGCCTCAAAATTAATAGTGGTATCACCATACTCGGCCATAACGCCTTGCACAGCCTGGCCAAGACTGGTAAAGTCAATAATCTGAGCTACAGCGTTTAGAGATTTGGATAAAATATCCTGCTGGCGATCATAGCTTAATACATTCTCATATTTCTGACGTTCCTTTGTAGAGTCATCTTTCAGATTATCCTTTTCATTATCACAGGAAACAAACGCAAGAGCACCGGTTGTAAGTGCCAGAATGCATAAGAATAATTTCTTCATACTGTTGTAGTTTGATTAGTTTGGCACAAATATATGTATAAAAATCAAATGATGTTAAAAAAACAACATCAAAAGGACATCAGAACATTTTTCTGACCTTCTCAATACCGGCCACTAAGGTATCAATCTCAGTTTTGGTGTTATAGAACGAGAACGATGCACGGACCGTTCCCGGAATACCGAACCGATCCATCAGCGGTTCGGCACAGTGATGGCCGGTTCTTACCGCAATGCCCAGACGGTCAAGCAAAGTACCCATGTCTGAAGGATAGATCTTGCCCACAAGAAATGAAACGACCGCACTGCGATGTCTTGAGTTTCCGATAATCCGCATATCCGGAATCCCGTTCAGCCTTTCAATTGCATAATTGCATAACTCAGACTCATATGTGGCTATGTTGTCCATCCCGATACCCTGAACATAATCCAGAGCCTTGGCCAACGCGATGGAGCCCACATAATCAGGTGTACCCGCCTCAAACTTATACGGCAGTTCATTATATGTGGTCTTTTCAAAGGTGACGCGCTTTATCATCTCGCCGCCACCCTGATATGGAGGCATCTGCTCAAGCAATTCCTTGCGGCCATAGAGAACGCCTATTCCTGTAGGACCATAAATCTTATGTCCGCTGAACGCGTAGAAATCGGCACCAAGTTCCTGGACGTTCACCTTGATATGAGGTACAGACTGTGCACCGTCAACTGCCACCGGAATGCCATGTGAATGAGCCTCACTGATTATCTCAGAGACAGGATTCACGGTACCCAACACATTTGAAACGTGCGTGATGCTTACCAGACGGGTCTTGTCTGAAACAAGAGCCTTGAAGGCCTCCAGATCAAGTTCTCCATTGTCAAGGACAGGAATGACCTTTATCCTGAAACCATATCTTTCAGACTGAATCTGCCAAGGAACAATATTGCTGTGATGCTCCATTCCGGAGACAATCACCTCATCACCCTCTTTCAGGAAAGCACTTGAAAAAGAACTGGCAAGCAGATTGATACTCTCAGTAGTGCCGCGGGTAAATATAATCTCCTCTGTGCTACCGGCACCGATGAACTGACGCACCTTGTCACGCGCAGACTCCATCAAGTCTGTAGCATGCTGTGACAGGAAATGGATTCCTCGATGAACGTTGGCGTTCTCATTGCAGTATGCCTCACTTATGGCATCTATGACACACTGGGGCTTCTGGGTTGTGGCGGCATTGTCAAAATAGACAAGAGGCTTGCCATATACCTCACGCCCTAATATGGGGAAATCCTTTCTTATTTTCTCTACGTCAATCATATTATCTGCAAGCACGGCATCCCTCACACTGGGTGAGTTCTCCACGGAAACGTTTCTCAACAAGACGGTACAGGCGGTCACGGAGAGGCTCCAGTTCCACCTTACCTATAACCTCGCCCACAAAGGCGAGCATAAGCATCATACGGGCTTCCTGTTCCGGGATTCCGCGCTGACGCATATAGAACAAAGCCTTATCGTCAAGTTGGCCCACGGTAGCTCCGTGGCTGCATTTAACGTCATCGGCATATATCTCCAACTGAGGCTGTGTGAACATACGGGCTTCACGGGTAAGGCATATGTTGCGGTTGGTCTGCTGCGACGATGTATGCTGTGCACCCTCACGCACCAGAACCTTGCCGGCAAAGGCACCTGTTGAACTCTCATCAAGCACATACTTGAACAGTTCATTGCTTGTACAGTCTGCCACCCTATGGTCAACAAACGTCATGTTATCCACATGCTGGCTCTTATCTGTAATTGCAATACCGTTCAATGAGAGTTCTGAGCCGCGTCCGTCAAATGTAACGAAAACGGTATTGCGGGTCTGTCCGTTATGAAGCGTCAGGTTATCAACCGATACCTTACTGCCTGCGGCCTGACTTATGTAAAGTTCTGAAGCACGCAGATTGGCGGTGTGGGTCTCCTCCAGGTCATAAAGTTCAAAAGTGGAGTCCTGCCCTGCAAAAACCTCAATCACCTGGGTGGTAAGATAGTTATTCGCAGCTAATGCATGGTCACAGAGCAACAGTTTTGCCTGTGATGCCTGACCCAGTACGACCAGAATCCTGCGGTTCACCATAAGGTCAACCTTGGAACTGAGCAGGGTGATCAACTGCAAGGGTTTTTCCACGACAACTCTGTCAGGCACATACAGCATGAAACCGTCTTGTGCAAACAGCGTGTTGATGGCAGCGATACCTGGCTTGTTCATATCGGCCAACCTGCCGTAGAAACGTTCTACAAGGTCGGGACGTTCCAATGCGGCCTGTTTCAGACTGCCTGCAAATACACCGTCAGGAAGCATATTCCTTGCTGCCGTATCTGAACTTGCAAAGGCATCATTGGCAAGGAAATAGAGCTGAGTACTCAAATTGGGTACACTGCACTTGAAAGCCTGTGCAAAATCAACAGGCATATCCAGCCTTGCAAGATTCATTCCCCAGTCCGGCTCAAACCACTTTGAGACATCAGTATGAAGATATTCTTCAAGACCCTTGTGAGGCAGACCAAACTCCGCAAGACTGCTGAGAGCGGCATCACGCAGGGAGTTCATGACACCTGCCGAGCCACGCTCAACCAATGCCCTGTTCTCTTTGAAAAGATCTATGTAATTCTGCACCGGTTTCATTTCAGGGAATCCTCATACTCCTTAATAACCCAGTCATATCCACGCTCCTCAAGTTCAAGGGCCAGATCAGGACCGGCGGTCTTGATTATGCGGCCCTGATAAAGTACGTGGACTATATCGGGCTTGATGTAGTCAAGCAGACGCTGGTAGTGGGTAATGACTATTACCGATGTTTCAGGGCTCTTAAGGCGGTTAACGCCATCGGCAACAATGCGCAGGGCATCGATGTCAAGACCTGAATCAGTCTCGTCAAGTATGCTGAGTGACGGCTCAAGCATGGCCATCTGGAATATCTCGTTACGCTTTTTTTCACCACCGCTGAAACCCTCATTCACGGAACGGTTCATGAACTTGGCGTCAAGTTTTACCATGTCACGCTTCTCTTTGATGAACTTAAGGAACTCCGTAGGGGCCATAGGCGGCAGACCCTGATACTTGCGTTTCTCATTGATGGCGGTACGCATAAAGTTGGTCATGCTCACACCCGGTATCTCAACCGGATACTGGAATGACATGAACAGTCCCTCATGACTGCGCTCCTCGGCACTCATCTCAAGCAGGTTCTTGCCCTTGAATGTAGCAGTTCCGCCTGTCACCTCATATGCAGGATGGCCCACAAGCACATTGCTCATAGTACTCTTGCCTGAGCCGTTAGGACCCATTATGGCATGTACTTCACCGGCATTCACCTCAAGGTTGATGCCCTTCAATATCTGTTTGCCGTTTATTGCGGCCTCAAGATTCTCTATCTTTAACATACTCATTTTAACCTACTGTATTTTCAAGTGACACCGAGAGCAGACGCTGAGCCTCAACCGCGAACTCCATGGGCAGTTTGTTGAGCACCTCCTTGGCATAACCGTTAACAATAAGGCCGATGGCCTGTTCCATAGGTATGCCACGCTGGTTGCAGTAGAACAACTGGTCCTCTGATATCTTTGAGGTGGTTGCCTCATGCTCCACGATGGCAGTCTCATTCTTTACATCCATATAAGGGAAGGTATGCGCACCGCACTTGTCGCCCAACAGCAGTGAATCACACTGGCTGTAATTACGCGCACCGTCGGCATGCTCACCCACCTTGATAAGTCCGCGATATGAGTTCTGGCTGTGTCCGGCCGATATTCCTTTACTGATTACCGTACTCTTGGTATTACGGCCTATGTGTATCATCTTGGTACCCGTATCAGCCTGCTGCCAGTTGTTGGTAAGAGCTACAGAGTAGAACTCACCCTGTGAGCCGTCACCCTGCAGCACGCAACTGGGGTACTTCCATGTGATGGCTGATCCTGTCTCCACCTGGGTCCAGGAGAGTTTGCTGTCAACACCCTTAAGGAGACCTCGTTTGGTAACAAAGTTATACACGCCACCACGGCCGTTTTCATCGCCAGGATACCAGTTCTGAACGGTGCTGTACTTGACCTCGGCACGGTCCAGCACCACAATCTCAACAATTGCAGCATGCAGCTGGTTCTCATCACGCATCGGCGCGGTGCAACCCTCCAGATAGGAGACGTAGCTGTCATCATCAGCCACGATAAGCGTGCGCTCAAACTGGCCCGTACCTGCTGCATTTATGCGGAAATATGTGGATAGTTCCATAGGGCAACGTACGCCCTTGGGTATATAGACGAATGAACCGTCACTGAACACGGCGCTGTTCAGGGCGGCAAAGAAATTGTCACGATAGTTCACTACGCTGCCTAAATACTGACGTACCAGGTCCGGGTGGTTCTTGACAGCCTCACCCATTGAGCAGAAAATGATTCCTTTTTCTGCCAGGGTCTTCTTGAATGTGGTCTTGACCGATACCGAGTCCATGACCGCATCAACGGCCACGCCGCCGCTAAGCGCCAGACGCTCCTCAAGAGGAATGCCAAGTTTGTCAAAGGTCTTCATAACCTGCGGGTCAATCTCCTCTATGCTCTTGGGGCCCTCTTTCTTGACTGTAGGATCAGCGTAATATGATATGTTCTGATAGTCTATCTCAGGGATATCCAAGTGTGCCCAATGCGGCATCTCCATGGTAAGCCAGTGCCGATATGCCTTGAGGCGTAACTCAAGCAGCCACTCCGGCTCACCCTTACGCTCCGAAATGAGACGGACCGTGTCCTCAGTAAGGCCACGGTCTATTATCTCAGTATGAACATCGGTCGTAAAGCCGTAACGGTATTTTTCGGCACTTATCTCCCTTATGAGACTATTCTCCTGTTCTACAGATTTCACTTGTTTCAAACCTTTTGTTGGTCAGACTTTCCTGTATTGCGTTTTTTTTCTTTTAACTCAGGAACAAGTTCCTCAGCGCTATCCTGTACCTTATCCCATGTCCAGTGCAGGCAGAAACCGGTAACATTCCTTACATAACTGTACATCTTGGACTGCCTTCTCTCAGAACGGTTGATAAACTTGTCTGAGAAACCGGTCATGTCCATAAGCATGATCAACAGTCCCATAATTATGAGATACTTGAGGAGTCCGAATGCCGCGCCCAATATCCTGTCAAGGAAACCTAAACTGGCTACATGAATCAGTTTTGAAAGAAGATTTCCCAAAACGCCGCACACCAAAGGCACAACCAGGAGTATTATGAAGAAAGCCATAATACTTGCCGGCCTGTCAGGCATATTCATTGTCTCCCGCAGAAAATCTGCAAAGGGTTTGTAGAACAACGTTCCCAGAACTATTCCGAGAATAAGTCCCAACACAGTGAATGCCTGTTTTGTCAAACCCTTGATAAAACCTATAACCATGCCGGTTATAAGAAGGCACAGGATTATGCAATCCAATACAGTCATAACTTAAAGAGTCTGTTTAACCTCAATCTGGGTGAATGTCTCAATCATGTCACCCTCCTTGATGTCATTGTATGATACCAGGCTGATACCGCACTCCATTCCGGTGGGAACCTCCTTGACATCATCCTTGAAACGCTTCAGAGCCTGAATGTCACCGGTGTGGATTACAATACCGTCACGGATTACACGGGCCTTGTCGCTGCGTGAAACCTTACCGTCACGTACACGGCAACCTGCAACCATGCCGACCTTTGAGATATGGAACACCTCCATAACCTCAATGGTTGATGTAACCTCCTCCTTGACCTTGGGTGCAAGCAGACCCTCCATGGCTGACTTGACCTCATCAATGGCATCATATATGATTGAGTAGATACGTATGTCAACATCATTCTGCTCAGCCAGACGCTTGGCAGGACCTGACGGACGTACATCAAAACCAATGATGATGGCGTTTGATGCCGATGCCAGACTGACATCACTCTCAGAGATGGCACCTACTGCCTTGTGTATTACGTTCACCTGAACATTCGGAGTGGAGAGCTTGATGAGTGAGTCACTCAGAGCCTCGACTGAACCATCCACATCGGCCTTGACAATAAGGTTGAGTTCATGGAAATCACCCATCTTGATACGGCGGCCCAACTCATCAAGAGTAAGGGTCTGTGCCGTACGTACGCCCTGCTCACGCTGCAACTGCTCACGCTTGCTTGTAATTTCACGGGCCTCGCGCTCAGTCTCAACCACATGGAAACTTACACCGGCCTGAGGAGCGCCGTTCAAGCCTAAGATCAAGACAGGCTCTGCGGGAGCTGCAGACTTGAGTTTCTGGTTACGCTCGTTGAACATGGCCTTAACCTTACCCCAGGATGTTCCGGCAATCACGATATCACCCATCTTAAGGGTACCGTTTGATACCAGCACGGTAGCCACGTAACCGCGCCCCTTGTCAAGTGATGACTCGATGATGGTACCTGTAGCCTTACGGTTGGGGTTAGCCTTGAGGTCAAGCATCTCAGCCTCAAGCAGCACCTTCTCCATAAGCTCAGGAACACCTATACCCTTCTTGGCCGATATATCCTGACTCTGGTACTTGCCTCCCCAGTCCTCAACCAGGAAGTTCATCTGTGCCAGTTCCTGCTTAATACGCTCAGGATCAGCAGCGGGTTTATCAACCTTGTTTATGGCAAATACTATAGGAACACCGGCTGCTGTGGCATGTGCGATAGCCTCCTTGGTCTGGGGCATCACGTTGTCATCGGCAGCAACAATGATGATTGCTATATCTGTTACCTGGGCACCACGGGCACGCATGGCGGTGAAAGCCTCATGACCCGGAGTATCAAGGAATGTGATATGACGGCCGTCATCCAACTTAACGTTATAAGCACCGATGTGCTGTGTGATACCACCGGCCTCACCGGCAATAACGTTTGACTTACGTATGTAGTCCAGCAGAGATGTCTTACCGTGGTCAACGTGACCCATAACGGTTACGATAGGTGCACGCGGTACGAGATCTTCCTCCTTATCGGCCTCCTCACTGATCTGCTGGGCAACCTCGGCGCTCACAAAGTCAGTTGTGAATCCATACTCATCGGCCACTATGTTGATAGTCTCGGCATCAAGACGCTGGTTGATTGACACCATCATACCCACGTTCATACAGGTTGCAATGACCTGGGTTACGGGGATATTCATCATGGTGGCCAGCTCATTGGCTGTCACGAACTCGGTAAGCTTAAGTACCTTGCTCTCTGCCATCTCCTGCTCCAGAGCCTCCATCTGACGCTGCTGAACCTGCTCACGCTTGTCTTTGCGGTACTTTGAAGACTTGGTCTTACCCTTCTGGAATGATGAGAATGTATCTCTTATCTGACGATTTACGTCCTCATTTGAGAACTCGTTCTTTTCAGACTTGTTATGACGGTGATCCTTGCCGTTGCGACCTCCACCCTTCTGGGCATTCTGGTTGCGGCCTTCATTGCCACCGTTCTGGCTATAGTTCTCAGCCTTGGTGATATCTACTTTCTCTCCGCCAATGCGAACGCGGTTTTTCTTGCGCGGGGCATCGCCTCCGTTCTGTGATTTCTCACCCGGCTTGATCTCCTTCATCAGCGACTCCTTGAACTGCTGACGCTGTTGCTGGCGCTGAAGTTCCTTGGCTTCACGCTCCTTTTTCTTCTCCTCTTTTGACTTTTTCTTTGGGCGGGTTGATTGGTTGATGGCTGCCAAATCAATCTTTCCAACAGTCTTGAGTTTAAGACCTCCATCCTCGGGAGCGGCAATCTTGAATACCTCTGATTCCTCAGGTTTTTCCTGCTCAGGAGTTTCATTCACAATCACCGGTTCGGCCTTTTTAGGCTCCTCCTTAACAACAGGTTTTACGGGTTCCGGCTCTGGTTCGGGTTTTGGAGCAGGAACTGGCTGGGGCTCCGGCTTAACCGGCTCTGCCTTGACAGCAGGTGCAGGTTTAGCGGGTTTGACCGGCTCTGGCTTGACAGGCTGTTCAGCCTTGACCTTTGGAGCAGGTGCCTCCTTAGGAGTCTCTGCTGGAGCAGGCTTAGCCTTTGGAGCCTGCTTTTCCTGAACGGGAGTCTCAGCCTTGGGCTTGTCAAGATTGATCTTACCCACAGTCTTGAACTTGATTACAGGTTCCTCTGGAATGACAGTCTCTATCATTTCCGGTTCCTGTCCTTTCTTGGCAGGTTTCTCCTCCTGTACCGGCTCTTCAGGGGCCGATTTACGACTCTGACGATCCTGAAGGAAACGTGTAGCCTCATCACGGATAGTCTTGTCCTGACTGAACTCTGCAACAAGCAGATTGTACTGCTCATCGGTCAGTTTCTGGTTCAGGTCATCAGTTACATCGTCAAAACCCTTTTTATGCAGGAACTCAACAAGCGTCGATGCTCCCACATTCAACTCTCTCGTTACTTTACTTATTCTTATCGCCATCTATAAAAATATCTTGTTGTTTGAGGACTCAGCCCCTATTGTTTGGAATCTGTTTAAGTTCGCTTAAACGGATTCTTATTGCTTAATGAACTTCTGAAACTCCTCCTCATCAGAGAACTCACGTGCCAGAATATCCAGTATCTCGTCAACCTGCTCCTCTTCAAGATCAACTGACTCAGTCAGTATCTCACGGTCAGCGCGCAGTACAGCCTTGGCGGTCTCAAAGCCTGCATCATGCAGTGCATCTACAACCCAGTCCTCTATATCGCCACGGAAATCATCCAGATAGATATCCTCCTCAGCCACCTCTGACTCAAGTTCACGATATACATCAATGGTATACTCGGTAAGCATGCTGGCCAGCTTGATGTTAAGGCCGCTCTTACCTATAGCCAATGATACCTGATCCTGCTTTAGATATACCTCTGCACGACGGGCCTCTGTGTCAAGTTTAAGTTCAGAAACCTTAGCAGGGCTGAGAGCACGCTTGATAAACAGTTCAATATTTGAAGTGTAGTTGATAACATCAATGTTCTCATTGCGCAACTCACGTACAATGCCGTGTATGCGTGAACCCTTTACACCTACGCAGGCGCCTACGGGATCGATGCGGTCATCATAAGATTCAACTGCAATCTTGGCACGCTCACCCGGTATGCGGACAATCTTCTTGATTGTGATAAGACCATCGCCAATCTCAGGAACCTCCTGCTCAAGCAGACGCTGCAGGAACAGAGGTGATGTACGGCTCAGCATGATCTTGGGGTTGTTCACGTTGTCAACGCGGTCAACGACAGCACGTACGGTCTCACCCTTACGGAAGAAATCACTTGGAATCTGGTCAGTCTTGCTGAGCAACAGTTCATTGCCATCCTCATCAAGAAGCAGGATCTCTTTCTTCCAGATCTGATAAACCTCACCTGACACGATGGTGCCGATTTTCTCAACATACTTGTTGTAGAGGCTGTCTTTCTCAAGCTCCAGAATCTTTGAAGCCAATGTCTGACGCAGATTCAGGATTGCACGACGACCGAACTTGGCGAACTCAACCTGCTCTGAAACCTCTTCACCTACCTCAAAGTCCTCATCAATCTGACGGGCCTCTGTAAGTGAAATCTGAGTGTTGGAATCCTCCAGATCCTTGTCATCAACAACTATACGGGAACGCTGGATCTCACAGTCACCCTTGTCAGGATTGACAATGACTGAATAGTTCTCATCGGTTCCGAACATTTTTGAGATAACACTGCGGAAACTCTCCTCAAGGACTGAGACCAGTGTCATACGGTCAATGTTCTTCAGTTCCTTGAACTCCTGAAAGGTATCGATCAGGGAGATCGTCTCTTCTTTCTTAGTAGCCATTTTACTTTAAACTTATTACGTATTTTACATATTTCACTTCATCATAGCCGAAGGGTAACTCCACATCGACCGTCTTGGGGCGCTTGCTACCCTCAACTTTCTGTTTCTGCTGAGTCTTTACAGAAAATCCGTTTTCATCGGCAGACACAAGTATTCCCTTGAGTTTGGTTCCGCTCTTGGGCAGCACTTCAACCTCTTGTCCAATATGGTTGATATACTGCTGGAGCACCTTGAAAGGCTGGCCGATACCGGCTGAGCCCACCTCCAACTCATAATCCTCAACATCACGGTCCAGGGCTGATTCAATAAAGCGGCTCAAATCAACGCAATCATCAATCCATACGCCTTCGGCCTGGTCTATCTCAACAACTATACTGTTGTCCGGGGTAATGGTGACATCAACCAGAAAATAGTTTTCCTTGGTGTCAAGCCACTGCTTTGTAATGTCGATAACTTTTTGTCTGTCAATCATATAAAATTTAAATTATTTTGCCTTGATGAACTGTATGGAACTAAAAAAGAGGCCTCTCAGCCTCTCCACACATCATCTTAACGCCCGCAAAGGTAGAATTATTTGCTCAAACGGCAAAATAATTAATTGAAAATTGAGAATTGAAAATTGAAAATTATAAAAGGATGCGAAATTTTTTTTCGCACCCTTTTAATGTCGCGGGAAATTAACGCAGGTGTGTGTTAATTCTCAATTCTCAATTTTCAATTCTCAATTTAATATCCCAGGTAGCCCAGCATGCGGGCGGCATAGCGGCGGCCAAACTCGCGTAGACCTTTGGCATTGAAATGCAGATGGTCACGACCGGCGGCGCATCCGTATGCAGGAACAACCAGAGCCTGCGGCAGAGTCTCAGGCAGAGTAGCCATTACCTTGTTGTGGTCAGCGCAAGCACCACCCTGGTCAGCGGGAACAACCTCACCAGCCAGCAGAGGAACAGAACCAGCCTCAAGACCAAGGTCAGCAAGGATATCGTCATACACCTTCTTTACGTTTGCGGGCCACTGGGGGTCATTGGTGTTGGTCTCACCTTGGTGCAGCAGAATACCCTTGATTACACCATCCTGCTGAGCCTTCTTGCAAAGTTCAATCAGACGGTTATAAGGGTTGCCACCGTACTCCTTGCAGATATTCTGCATCCAACCAGCCTGTTTGGGGATATACTCCTCACACTTGTCCTTGTCAAACAGATCAATTGAGCAACCTGCAACAGCCACCATAACAACGCCAATCTTAACGTTCTCAGGCATATTCTGAACCATGGTACGGCCAAAATAATCAGCAGGAGTAAGACCTGTGCTGGGACGTGCCAATGGCGGAACGGCTGTACGCCACTCGCCCATCTTGCTGTCAGGAAAATCAACAGCGTTCATGGTTACGAAACGGGGGCTTACATTCTCCTTGTCTATCTGTTCAGGGCGGGGATTACCCTCCATATTGGACTGACCAAAGCAAATGTAAATGTGAAAGTTTGGATCCGGCTGAGCCAGAACCTTAAACGGAGCCAGCATCAATGCTGCCAGCAGAATGATTCCAGATTTCTTCATAATAATGTTTGGTTAATTTGATTAGTGGTGCAATTTTCGGCATTTTAAGTGACTTATGCAAGTGAATCACTTTAGAATTATTAAAGAGTTACACAAGAAATCAGTAAGTTTGCAGCATGATTCAATTTACGAAAAGAAAAACTACAAGAGCGAACAATGCGTTTCTGCTCG
>Ga0310690_10001114_pt1 | contig 50031 bp, 27 predicted proteins | sample AusTroGonzalo_MG_2_FD_207661 | JGI IMG/M metagenome (GOLD analysis project Ga0310690, IMG submission 207661) | Bovine rumen microbial communities from tropical cattle in Woodstock, Queensland, Australia - Gonzalo_04 (v2) (version 2) | ecosystem: Host-associated > Mammals > Digestive system >... | reverse complement strand
GATTACCGATACTACACGTATTCCGCACAATGGTTGCCGTCCAAAGAAAGTGCGCCGTGGGTAGTTGGTGGTGTAAGTGGATAGTGATTAGTAAAAACCGTCGCATTGGCGACGGTTTTTTTTATTCCCCTTCACATGGTGAAGGGGTGCCGAGTGTAACGAGGCGGGGTAGTTAATAAAACCAATCATTATTACAACTACCCCGTCTTGTTCGTTTCACTCACAATCCACCCCTTCACCGCGTGAAGGGGATTTAAAACGTATCGCGTGTTTTGTTTAATTTGTTGACTTTTTTTGTTTTTGTGTTACATTTTTTTCGTTATGAAACCACTAGGTAATGTTTTTATTCCCAAGAACTATGATGAATTCTTGCCCGAATTGCTGGACAAGCATTTTGCATGGAAAATGGAATTTTCGTCCAAGACCGATATTTCAAATACGGGTCAAATAACGTACTATGAAATACGTGACACGGTGGCGCGTGGCAATTTCGTTTTAGTACCCGGATTGGCCAGTAATACGCAAATTGAACCATTGATGCGTGCGGTTACGTATTGGTCGTTAAAGCACAAGTATAATATTTATGCGGTTGATCATTTCCTGGGCGATTTCAAGCCGGAAAATACGAAGGAATTAGCAGACAGAAATACCGCACCGGAATTTCTTGATTTGTTGGATGTCGGGTTGGACATTGTATCCAAAATGTCCATTGATAAGTGGACGTGTGTCGTTGGACATTCGCTGGGCGGACTTGGAACGTTGGAGGTTTTTAATCGCCGCGTTCAACAAAATAAACCGGTCGGGTTTTCGGGGGCGATACTGTTTGCGCCGTTTGTTACACCCGAATGGCACGCTTTTACAAAACAATTTATGAAGCACTATCAATATCCGGATTTGTCGGACGAAGAGTTTTATAAAAGCCCAATGGGACTTTCCAGTTTGCACGACGTTTATTATGCAAAACAGGCCAGATATATTTCACTGTATCCCGGATTTTATGATGAAATAGATAAATTACCGGTGCGGGCGGAATTGATGGCCCGGTATAACATTCCCGTAACATTGGTTGCGGGTGGGTGCGATAAAAAATCGCCGGCCGAATATATGCGGTTGCTTTGCGCGGACGTACACAACTATCAAGATTGTGACAATGTAAAATTGGTCGAATTTCCAACAAGCCGTCATTCATTCATTGACCAGCATAATGATTGGAGTTCGATATTAAATTTAATCAAATCACAATATCCGCGCATCAAGAAAAGTAAAACGAAATAAAAAACCGCCGCGATTGCGGCGGTTGTTCTTAGCGCAAACTTAATTGGTTAAAAACCACATTTGTTGCATTTTGGTGTTTCAATCGCACGCATTGTTGTGTATGAACCCGCCGGTACATATGACACAACCGGTTTATATTGCTGAACCGTTTCGCGAACGAAATATTCACGATTCACAACGCGTTCAAATGGTTCGCCGCAAACACGGGCAGAACATTTGTTGCATTTTGTGCATGCTGGTTTCGCAACGACTGTTTTAACAACCGGCTTTTCAACGCGTTCAACACGTGCATAATCTTCGGCAACAGTTTTCATTTCTGTGTTGTAGTCGGAATAGACACCACCATCAGACGCATAAACCGGTGCGCAGATAACACATGCAATCGCCCCAAATAAAATTGTTTTTTTCATATTTTTATTCCTTTTGGTTGGACTAAACCGAGTTTAGGACATAAAATAGCGATTGTCAAGTTTTTGACTAAAATAAAAAAGTGTCCATTTTTTGATCGGTGGAAAATGCTAATAATATGTTGACAATACGTAAATGTCGGTATAAAATAACGCACGCGCATAGGGGTTATGCGCAATTTTGGTGAAAATAATAAACTAAGCCATAAAGGAAAAAATATGATTGAAAAGAACTGGATGACCCTGATTAAGCCGAAAAAACTTAATATTGTGGTCGATGAAAATAATCCGAATATTGCGACATTGGTTGCGGAACCGTTGGAAAAGGGTTTCGGTTTAACACTGGGGACGGCATTGCGTCGTGTTTTGTTGTCTTCGTTGCAGGGGTGTGCACCAATCTATATCAAAATTGATGGCGTTCAGCACGAATTTAGCAGTGTTCCGGGTTGCCGCGAAGATGTTACCGATATCATCTTGAACTTGAAGGGTGTTTATTTCAAGGCTTTGACCGAAGGTCAGCACAAGGCTTATTTGAAAGTCAAGGGTCCGGCTGTCGTTACCGCGGGCATGATTGAAACATCCGGTGGTGTCGAAGTTATGAACAAAGATGTCGAAATCTGCACACTGGACAAGGGCGCTAATTTCGATATGGAAATCACACTTGGGACGGGTCGTGGTTATGTTCCGTCATCTCAGAACGCAAATGATTTGCCGTTGGGAACAATTCCGGTTGATTCAATCTATTCACCGATTTTGAACGTGGCCAGCACCGTTACCGCAACGCGTGTCGGTCAATCAACGGACTATGATAAATTGGAATTGACGGTTAAAACAAATGGTTCCGTTGCACCCGAAGATGCAATCGCGTTTGCTGCACGTATTTTGACCGATCAATTGGTTGTATTTATTAATTTCGAAGATCCGGCACAAATTAATGCACCGACCGAAGAAGAAAAGGCCAAGGATGCATTGCCGTTTGATCCGAAATTGTTAAAGCATGTTGATGAATTGGAATTGTCTGTTCGTGCAAACAATTGTTTAAAGAACGACAAAATCAACTGGTTGGGCGAATTGGTTCAAAAGACCGAAGCCGACATGTTGAAAACACCGAACTTTGGCCGCAAATCCTTGAACGAAATCAAGGCGCAGTTAGAGGCCATGGGATTGGGCCTGGGAATGGAAGTCCCGGGATGGCCACCGGAAAATATCGCAGAACTTGCGAAAAAATACGAAGATCCCTATAAATAAATTAAATTCTGCGGGTTCTTGTCGCGGTTGTCGTTTTTCATGTAACGTCATGTACACATCAAAACGCCAACCGCTTCCAAATAACCTCGTATAATTTAATTTCTTGCCATCGCAAGGAAAACTCGTGTTTCTGAAAAATTATTTTTAGGGCACGGTGTCTCAAACAAATCCCTGACAAAAAAGAGCAGGGCAGAAGCAAAATAAAGGAGTAATCGATGAGACATATGAAAGCGGGTCGCACGTTTAATCGCGACACAAATGCACGCAAGGCGATGTTTATCGGGCTTGCGAAAAACTTGATTGAAAAAGAACAGATTAAAACGACTTTGCCAAAGGCAAAAGACCTGCGTACAGTGGTCGAAAAAATGATTACTCGCGCACGTGTCGATAGCGTTGCAAATCGCCGTTTAATTGCGTCCGAATTGGGTAATGGTTCCGATGCGACGGTTAAAAAATTATTCACCGTTTTGGGACCACGCTATGCCAAGCGTCCGGGCGGATACACCCGCGTGTTAAAGGCTGGTTTCCGTTATGGCGATGCGGCACCAATGGCGATTATCGAATTGGTCGATCGTGACGAAAATGCTAAAAAAGCGGCACCAAAAACGGTTGCTGCGGATGCCAAGGAACCGGTTGCAGCCGCCACGGAAGAAAAACCGGCGGCCAAGAAAGCCGCACCCAAGGCGACAGCCACCAAAGTAGCCAAGGAAGCCCCCAAGGCGGCCAAGGCCACAGGTGCCAAAAAAGCGGTTGCGGTTAAACGCCGTGCCACAGGCAAATAAAAAAACGGGGCATTTGCCCCGTTTTTTTATTACCTTGTGCGCTGGAATAAAATCATTTTTGTTTCGATGCTGTTCGGCTTGATGGTTTTATTGGTTTCTGTGTTTTTGTATTTTAATTTGGCGCCCAGTGGCGATGTCAATCGGACAGAACTGTAATCAAATTGCTGGCGCTGGGGTAAGTATGCAATGTGTCCACCAATATTCAGGTGGTCGGTTAATTCGCGCAAAATTTTTGCCTGGGTTTCAGCATCATAACAATAATCAAATATATTTGATAAATTTATAAAGTCATATGTGTTAGATATTTTTGCACTTAAATCATATAAATCACAAAGTATGAAATTAAATGGCTTCGTTAAAATCTTACGTAATTTAATGTATTCAGGAATTTTTGGAACGTTTTCATAGTATTCTTTGATGCCCAACCCCGAGCAAAACATATAATCGTGCCGCCCCTGGTTTATAATTTCGCGGGTGTCGTTTGGTAATAAAGGCAACAAATTTCGCATGGTTGGTGTGTCCGCAAAATCTAAACGCAGACGTAAATCGTTCAATAATTGGATATATTCGCCCAGTGAAATATTCTTTATTGCGGCGAATTTGATGTCTTGGATAGCGTGTGCGTTAATTGTAATATCAAACGTATCAACTGTTGTTGCCCCGGCAAGTGTGTGAAACATCGCCTGGTCGCCGGATCCGGCGACCGTTAATACTTTGCGCACATTTGGCACGACCGTTGTGGCCCAACGTTGATCTTCGTTGCTGATTACGTACGCCGGTAAAAAATTCTTTTCAAGTAACATATACACCCCCGTTTGCCATGTATAATATGGCACAAAAATACAAATTGTCAATGTTTTTCGGGCCGTAATGGGGCGAAAAATTGTTAAAAAGTGTTTTTAATAATCGGCTTTTTATGGTAAAATAAAAGGAATTAATGGGGGTAAGGATGAGAAAAATTGTTATCTCAATCATGCTTATTTTGGGTGCGGTTATAAACGCAAATGCCGCACCGGCGCCAAATCCGCGTGGTAATGCGACAGGAACCCAGGGGGTTGAAGTCGCGCGCAGTGCGCGTTCGGCCGTCGCACCGGCACGTAGTGCGGTTTCCGCACGCAGTGCCACAACACCACAATCGGGTGTCGTGTCCCGTGCCGCCGTTACAACACAAAAGGTTATTAATTCGGGGACCAAGGTCGCGACCGCAACCAAAAATACTGCGGTGAATCAGGAATGCCAGGATAAATATTACGGGTGTATGGATGCGTTCTGTATGCTGGATAATACCAGTGGCGGACGCTGTGTTTGCAGCAATAAAAACGCCGAACTGGATGAAATATTGGCGGAAATAGAAAAGTTAGATCAACAATCGTATCAAATGGCAACATACGGTGTTGAAAAAATCGAAATGGGTATGGATGCCGAAGAGGCGATAGCCAAGGCAAATGCCGCCGCAAAAGAAGCCGCTGATGCTGTAAAAGTTACTGAACGCCGTAAATCGCTGGATTTATCGCTTTGGGAAAATCCTGTATCGTTGGATGACGAAGATATGTTCGATATATTCACAACATCGGAATCCACGGTGGACGGCAAAACGGGCGATTCATTACAACGTGCGGCCCATGAACTGTGTGCCGCCCAGGTTCCGGAATGTGCGGCGGATATGTCGATGTTGCAATTACTTTATGCGCAAAAAATACGGTCCGATTGCAACGCGTATGAAAACAGTTTGAAACAGCAGAAAAATGCAAGTCAGACTAAATTAGCCACCGCCGAACGTGCGTTACGTGAAGCGGCATTGGAACAGTTGCGGACGGCGAATAAATATGATTTGGGACAATGCACAATCCAGTTCAAAAAGTGCATGCAAACGACCGGCGGTTGTGGTGACGATTTTTCATCGTGTGCGACGGTTTCGGCGTTTGACAGCACTAATGTTCGACAAAGTACTTCGAAAAAAGCGAAAAATCACATAATCAAAGGTGCGGCTACGACAATCGAAATAAACGCGTCGACGTATGATGCGCTGGTGTCGAAAAAGCCATTGTGCGATACCGTGACCAAACAATGCCAACGTGTCGCGGACCAGGTGTGGAATACGTTTTTAAAAGAGGCGGCACCCGCCATCAAATCAGCCGAGTTAATTGCTGAAGATAATGCGCGTCAAAGTTGCATTGGCAATATTTCATCGTGTTTCCAAAAGGCGTGTCGTGATAATATCGACCCGAACGATCCGGATGGGTCGTATGATATGTGTTTAACGCGGCCACAAACAATGTTGAACGTGTGTCGTGTGCCGCTGAACGCGTGTGGCATAAGCGAAAGAAATCCCGAAAATTCACAAATATGGGATTTCGTGATTGCGCGTTTGGCATCTATGCGTATCGATTCATGTACCAAAGAAGTCAAAGAGTGTTTACAGGCGGACGTTCGCTGTGGTTCTGATTACTCGCAATGTATTGGGTTGGATTTAGATACAATTATCAATATGTGTCCAACGGATAAGTTAGTTGGTTGCCAGGAAAATGGGGTTAAAAAATCTTTGGCCGATGTATCTAATTTGGTTATGGGTATATTCTTGAACATTGATAATGCTATGCTGACCCAGTGTCAACAGGCCGTTACAACCAAGATGTTGGAACTGTGCGGCGATACTGCAACATGTACCGCATTTGATGACGATAATGATATGGGGACGGAATCGCTGATGTCATATAAAGATAACAATGGTGATTATGTCATAGAAGGATTGGTGTCGTTTGGTAATGTGAAAATAAGCGAGGTTGGCGATACATCGACCCCGGAAAATGTAAAGTTTGGTCGGTATGAAGTAAACATTTCGGATTATAAAGATCACTTGAAAGATAATAGTGCGACCGTTCAACGTATCACGTCGTCGTTACAGTCTGTGGCAAGCAAGATTAATCAAAAAATTGCAATTTTGTCCCAGGACAGCACAATTAATATGTGTGTCTATGGGCGCGATATGTCGCAAATTCGTCAGCGTTCAAGCGCCGGGGAATCCACAAACAGGGATATAACGGCGGCACGTTTCCCGAATTTATTGGATTCATCGATATTGGCAATTGTTAATTCGGGTATGGATCGTGCAAGACAAAATTATACAACGAAATATAATAAACTGGTTAGTGAAGCAATGGAATCACAGAACGACGATATTAAATCTGTGTTGTGTGCGGCAATGGCATCCAATACTCCAAAATGCGTACAGTATGATGACAACGGTTTTTGTATTCAATACGAGGCCAGCAATTTTGAAAATGTGTTTGATGGGATGACGGGTTCCGATACTTCGGATAACACACAAAAGGGTATGTATGCGACGCGCTATGTATTGTCCGGTATGAACGTGTCCAGATTGGCGGCGGCACAGCAATCCGGGCATGGGGAATATACACAAATAGACGCGTTCGGTAATATGTTGGGCAGCATATCCATGAGCGCATTGTATTCGCCGTCAAATAAGTCATGCACGATTAGAACCGAAACAGTTATGTGCAAAGAGATGGCAGATGCAGTAATTACAACTAATACATCAAAAACGTGGGATTTATATAAAGGTGCAGTTGCAGGCGGTGGTGCGGGCGGCGCGTCTGGTGCAACCGCAGGTGCCGGTGCAAGTGCTGGGGCCGCAGCTGGTGGAGCGGCCGGAGGTGGTGCAGGTGGCGGTGTGGTCGGAGCAGGTGGTGCCGCGGGTGCGGGCGGTGCGGCTGGCGCAAGTGGTGCAGCCGGTGCTGGTGCTGGTGCAGGTGCCGCGGGTATTGTGTTTGCTGGCACTGCTGTTTATGGTGGTGTTAAAAGAAAGACGGAAACGGTAAGCAATTATCACGGTACACCATGTAAAGAATATGCGGAACCTGTGTTGAACACAACGGTAATAGAAATGTAAACAAACCGCCCGAATGGGCGGTTTGTTTTTTATCGTCATCCCGACGAAGGTCGGGATCCATTGCGCCGCAGGCACTTTTTATACATTACTATCATATCCAAAAGATTTTAAAACAATTGGATATAAATCATCCCAATTTGGATTTTGCTTGATAATAAGTCGCATTTTCCAGTTGCGTTGCCATTCCTTTAATTGACGTTCACGTGCGACCATACTTTCCATAGAATCAAACTGTTCATAATACACCAACAGATTGCAATTATATTTCGCAGTAAAAGAGTTCGGATATATTTTGTTTTTGTGTTCAAATACACGACCAACCAAATCGGATGTCGAACCAATGTACAATGTTCCCATTGGACCGCTTGCCATAATATAAACGTAACCATGCTTGTCCATGGCAGCAATTTTAACAAGTGTAATGTGTTATTGCAAGTTGTCGCTGCGCGGCAATGGAGCCCGGCCTGCGCCGGGATGACGATAAGAAGTTTGGTTTTTTTAGATTAAATTTTTCAAATCGCTTATAACACGAACGCCGTTGCGTTCCCATTGTGGGCGCAGTTCGTCAATATCCATTATGTTATCAGACCCCAGGTATAAAACCGGGGTGACATTATGGGCCGTTGCGGATTCAATGACCAATGCGATTGGGGAACGGCGAATCTTGCCCGCGGCAAACCACGATTCGTTATCCGCAACCCAGAAATCCGAATCGGTGTGTGATGCGATTGCAAATTTGTCTGTGATAACCACATCATTTTCCACCGTGTATGGTATGGAGTGTTCGGTTAAATATTTTGTTACAATATCATTGTTGCCTGTTGTCGTTTGGACGGCGGTGGTTTGTAATTCCGAATCGGTTTCGTCGACATCATCGTCGTCATCGAAATCCAAGTCAGTAAATACCGGAACGTCGTCTATGATATTTTCGGTATCATTAATGTCAAAGTCGGTTGGAATTGGCATTTCCGATTCGGTTACTGTGTTGTCCGGCGTTTCGATGGTTGGGTTGTTAGCTTTTTTTGTTACGTTGCTTAAATCAAATACTGATGTTTGTTTATATGCGGTATTATCGCGTGCGCGTTCATATGCAACACGCATTTCCGCCGGGACGGCCGCGGGAATGGGTTCCGGTTTCGATTCAGTTTTTGTGGAATCGGTTTCGGATTTTGTTTCCGTTTCCGGTGTGGATTCCGATTCGGTTTTTGTTTCGGATTCCGATTTGGTTTCCATATCGGGTTCATCGTCCATCGGTGTTTGGGTAAATGCCTTTGTAAAAAATGTCTTTACGCATTCCGGAAATGTTAATTTGAAATTAAACAGTGGTGATTTTGTTCGTGCGATTACTATTGTCGTCGCGACGTATAACGGAACCATGGCTAAAATCAAAATGCCAAATACGAATCCCGCAAATCCATGCAGGTGCGCGTGCATTAATTGATGCCAACGTGTTGCGGAAAATATGTTGAAGTTAAACATATAACGCATAATCGCCCATGTCACAATGATATACCCCACGGTCCAAAGAATCGCGTATTTGTTGGAATTATAAAAATTCTGTATGCGTGTCCACATCTGTTATATTATAGACAAGATATGGTTTTTGTCAATGTTTTATAGGTTTTGTGTCGGCTGGACAAGATTGTGTGTAAAAAAACTTTTTTATGGGCTTTTTTTGTGGTATAATTAAAGAAACTAATATGGGGGGATTTAATGTATAAATCAACGAAATTGTTCGGCGCAATGTTCGCCGGTTTTGGTGCTTTGATGCTTGTTAATGCAGCATTTGCCGATGCAACGTCGCGTGTGGCGGCGACCGGACGTGCAGGTGCGGCGGCGCGTATGCCGTCTATGCCAATTATGACAATAAACCCGGCAAATATTACGGCTGATGTTCAGAAACCGGCGCCACAACCGGTCCCACAACCCCAGCCGGAACCGAAACCAGAACCCCAGCCGGAACCACAACCAGAACCGGAATGTCCGGACGGTGGTGTTCGTAATTCGGAATATACGGTTAATCACTGTATGAACGATGTGCTGGCGTGCATTAATAACGGCGCGACACCAAACGGTATGAATGATTTGTTCAACGAAGATATGCGTAACGCTATTATGAACGGTATGGGTCTTTGTTCAATCCAGGTCGAAAAATGTATGACAACCGTTCGCCGTGATTGCCGTCCGGTATATCGTGCGATTGCCGACGTTTGGGTCGATTTCAATTCGCGTAAAATCCAACCGGAATATTATAATTTCGTTCTGCGTAAAACGGGACTCACCCCGAACCAGGCGGAAAATACTTGCTTGCTGTTGGATGTTAATACATTTGGTCCGTCTTTTGCCGCCGTTGATAATAACGGTGGAACGACCGCGGAATATAATAACCGTGTCGGCGCATATAATAACCAAATGGGTGGCGTTTTAATCAAAACAAATCCCCAGGGGGCGCAGTTGAATTATGGCAATCCGGGTGTTGATGGCGCGCGTGGACACTATGCGCGTTGGGATGCAACAACGGCAACGTGCTATCTGCGTGTGGCGGCGTACAACAAAGACGAACAAATCAAAAACAGTTGGTTGTTCGGTGCGGTTGGTAATGATGAACCGGCCCAGGTTTGGCGTGCCGCCGGCGAAACGTTCAGTTGCAACAAAGACCTGTTTGGTTTTTCGCTGCTGAATGACACTAAGACAACTGCGGTCGTTGGTGTTGGTGGTGGAACATTGGCGGGTGCCGGAATTGGCGCATTGGCGGGTCATGGCGCGCGCGCATTTGATTGTGATAGTAAGTCCGCGTTGAATAAGTTAAATAAAGAATTGCGCAATGGTAACAATATCTATTCGTTGAACGGATATTTGGACGCGGGCGAAAAAATCACAACCGCAGATTTGACCGAAAGTCAATGCAATGCGATTTTGGACCTTTACACAGACTATCAGACAATCAAGGCGAACAAGGCTTATTGTTTTGGTGACCTGACGATTGATTGCACATTTGTTGAAATGGTTGAAGGTTCCGCGATTCCGGTGCGTGATAATACTTTGGCGGAAGCGTGCGGCAAAGCCGAAAAATTTACCGCCAAGGATTGTATAAAATACCTGGAACAAAGGGGGCTGGTCGAAGAGGATAAATATGTTATCGAACGTTCCGAATGCAGAACTGGTAAAATTGGTTGCGATTATAAATCGTTGCGGCGTGCCAAAAACTGGGCAAATCAATTAAAATGCCAGGCATTGACGCCGGATTGTATTAACGAAAAGGAACTGGATAAACAACTGGCGGAACTGGGCAAGGTATTTAATGGATTGTCTGTATTAGAAGGCGAAAAATCGAATTATGGTACAACCGTTCCGGTTGGTGCCGCGATTGGTGCGGGAACCGGTGGTTTGGCAACGGCGATAACCGCATTCGTTGAAAAGAACAATATTAATTGTCGCGTTGGCGATGGACTGAACACCGTTGCATATGGCAAATCGCACTCGATTGATACATTGAAAGATTTCTATGTGAAATGGGGTTTGAAATTGCCGGATACAGTAATTCCGACGGCGACCGCGGTTGATTGTAAAACGTGGAAATTATCATGCGCGGAATATACCGATTTGAATCAGTGCGCGGCGGCGGCGATTAATTATAAGCCGGCGATTGATGGCACAATAACGCTGGTTCGTTCGGCGTGCGCGGTGTCGGGCAGTGTGTGCATTGAAAACGCGGCCGTGGCACAATCGTATGGTGCGTGTGTCGAAAACGACGCCGATTAAGTTTCTTTAGGTGTGTCCCTAAAGCATCCGTCCCATTAAGGTTTTCACGAAATCCTTGTCGTCGTGAAAACCGGGGCGGTTTTTTATTCCCCTTTGCATGGCGAAGGGGTGGATTGCGAACGATAGTGAGCAAGACGGGGTAGTGGTAATGTATTTATTGGGTTATTCATGCCTGCGGCGCAATGGATCCCCGCCTTTGCGGGGATGACAATACAATTGAGATCGTATTGTCACATCACAAAATCTTCGCCCAGGTAGACTTTTTTAACCATTTCGTCGGCGATGATTTCGTCGGTTGTACCGTGTTTTAAAATCTTGCCATCGTGTAAAACATAACTGTGGTCGGTAATTCCCAATGTTTCACGAACATTGTGGTCGGTGATGATAACGCCCAATCCGCGATTTTTTAATTGCGACACCAACGACCGAATTTCATTAACCGCAATCGGGTCAATACCCGCAAACGGTTCGTCCAGCAAAATAAATTTAGGGTCGTTCGCCAATGCACGCGCAATTTCCACACGACGACGTTCGCCACCCGACAACGCGGTTGCGGGACTGCGGCGTAATGCCGATATTGCAAATTCATCCAGTAACGCATCCAATTTTTGTTGACGCTTTTTCCGGCTCGGTTCGACAACTTCCAAAATCGCCATAATATTTTGTTCAACGGTTAATCCGCGGAATACACTATTTTCCTGGGGCAAATAACCGATGTGCAAACGTGACCGTTGATAAAAGGGCAGGTGGGTTATATCCTGGCTATTCAAAAAGATTTGGCCGCCGGTGGAATTTAACTGGCCCGTTATGCAATAGAACGCGGTTGTTTTACCCGCACCGTTCGGTCCCAACAGTCCCACCGATTCGCCCTGGCGCGCGACCATTGATATATCGCGCAGAACCATACGCTTGCCATATGATTTGGATAAATGTTCAACACGTAATACAGACTGTTTCATAATTTTATCACCATTTCATCGGTTAATGCCTTGTCACCAGTTGTGGAATCCACACGGACATTACCACCCAATGTGACACGTTTAGATTTTATATCATACCGGCCATGATTTGCGGTTATGTTACTTGTTTCGGGTTTGCCGTCAATTTTGCGTGTTATTTTGCCGCGCACAGAATCAAGAAATATGATATCGGGTTGGTCGTATTCCTGGCGCGCGGTGGCGGCATGAATTTGAAATGGATTGCCGTCACGATCAACACCCGAAAATGATGCATCTGTCATTTTAAACTGATTGGTGGTAATGTCCGCCATATTGACTGCGGATATCGGTGTCCATAATAATTGGTGTGTGAACAGTGCGCCCGCAACCAGTGCCGCAACCATTACCAAACCCCAGCCCGTGAAAAAGAACTGCCACAAACGTTGCAGACGACGGTGTTTCGAAAAGATTATAAACGTACGATTATCACTCATGTTAATTACCAGTTTAGCGCGATGGATAATAAAAAGCAATTTTTATATTTTTTTGATGTGCTTTTTGTGATATAATGGCGCGTAAGAGAGATGAAAAAAAATCTTGTCATATTTGTTGTGTTATCACTGTGCGCGACCGTGAATGCGGTCACGGCTGCGGTGACTATTAAAAAGGCCGCGCCTGTCGCGACCCAGGAATCGTCCACGTCCAGTGTCACGACCAGTTTGGTTCCTTCGGTTCTGTCGTTGGTTTCGGATGTTCAAAATTTGAATGCGCAACAGCGCACGTTGGATGCCGAATGCACACCGTCCAGCGCGGAAATCGAATTTGTAAATAACACAATCAAAGAATGGGCAAAAACCGGTGCCGCCACCGCGTCTGAGGTTGAACGCAGGCTTAACAAGCAACGTTGCGCGGGTGGTGTCGGATACGAGGCCAGTGTCCGCTATTCCGCCGGTACGGATATGAAAAACATTTGTTACGATAATTTTGCGGGTGAATCTGATGAAATGATGGTGTGGTATCATTTCCCAAAGGCATCCAAGGCGACATATTGTCCGGACGGTTCACCAACGTGTAGTGACAAGGAAAGAAAAACCATATCAAATGTTTATGAAATATTCGATTTGGTGGATTTCACATACGAAGATTATAATAAACAGGAAGCCACCATGGCGGCAAAGTTGATTGATCGTGCGGATCGCTGTTCTGATGTCCGGGTCAACCAAAAGAAAAAACAGATGTGGGGCGAATTCTTGGTTAATACCATGGGTAACGTCGGGCAAAAAACCAGCACGTCAACGATTATGCAAACGGTTGGCAATATAACGCAAAATGGTGCCAGCTTAAATGGTGGGCTTTCGTCACTGGGGGCAATCGCGACACAGTTTATGGACAAGTAAGGTGGGAAACGTTGTTTTTTTATGCTTTACTAATTTTTCGAAAAATCGTATAATACAATGAATTAGGAAAGGGGAAGTTTATGAAAGTTCAAATTTCAAAGTTCAGATTTCAAATATTGTTGGGTGCGTTGGTCGCGTTGGCGGCGTGTGCGGGCGGTAGTTCGGACAACGGCGCGCGTGTTGTATCAACACCGACGGTGGACTATGTCGAACAATTAGATGTGTATTCCGCCCCGCACCAGGATTCTTTCCTAAATCAATTGGCGATGAATTATCGTTCGTATGCAATTTATAACGCACGGACCAGTGGTTATCCGGAAATGGGCGAATTGTTCGCACAAAAAGCGGTTGCCGCTTTTTCGGGCGAGGTTCCTTTCCCCGAAACCCTGGAAAACTGGCCGGTTAGCGATGACCAAACATCGTTTGAATTGTATACCGCATATAACGAATTGATGGAACAGTTGAAAAATGATGCAAGTGATTTGCAGCCCGAATTAACGGCCGAGGTTCAAGCCAAATACGATTGCTGGCTGTCCGCCACCGCAAGTGGTCAAGATGCCACCGCGCGTCAGTGTCGTGACCGTTTTCAGCGGTCTTTGGCGGCGTTGCGTGATTGCAAGGGTGGCCGTGTGATAAACAAGGTTCAAACAACCGAAACGGTCAAAACGGACATCGCGGTCGCAACAAAACCAAGTGCGGCACCGGAATATTATCCGGAAACACGCAACATGCGCGCAATGAACACTTCGTCCCGTGCGCGCGATGGTGTGATTATTGTTAATAATGTTAATGTACCGGAACACTTGATTAATCCTGTGCCGGTTCAGCCATTGATGTTTAACCAAAACATATATGGTGGCAGCAAGTCCATCACCAAAACGGTCGATGGTAAATGCCAGTGTGCGTACCAGGTATGCAAGGTTAAACCGTGTCAGCAACCCGTTGTTGTCCAAGAACCGTGCAATTGCCCAGACCAGGAACCAGTGGTAAATCCGGACTTGGTCACGCGCCAGGAATTCGTCGATATGATGATGGCTATGCGCGAAGAATTGGCGGCGATTAATGCTCGTCTGGATCGTTTGCAGGCCGCGGCGGGTGAAAAGACCATGATCAAGGTGCAACAGATTCCGCTGGAACCGAAACAGCACGTCATGGAAGAAGTGTTCGAAGTGCGCTTTGACTTTAACAAGGCAACGATTAAACCCGAATATCGTGAATTAATCGAAAAATTGGCAACCGCGACCCAGGAAAACAAGAATATCAAGGTTTCCGTTGTTGGTCATACCGATACCGCGGGTACCAAGAGCTATAACTATGCCCTGGGTGGTCGTCGTGCCGAGGCGGTTCAAAAAATGCTGATTGAATATGGTATCCCGGCCAGTCAGATTGTCGCCGTATCCAGTGGTGAAGAAGACCTGGCGGTGCCAACACCCGACAATACGCCAAATGCGGCAAATCGTCGCGTTCGTGTGGTCAAGGAAACGCACTATACAACCAATGAACCGGCGGCAAACCCCGTCGCCATAGAGGTTGGGGAATATTCCGACGGTATGTGCGGTGAATATGGGTGCGCGGAATAGGGCAACAAAATACTTGACAAAAACAATTATGTGTATATGATTGTTGCTGTCAGAGAGATGTTTTGAATAGAGGTAAAACATGACTGATAAAGCAAAACAATTTAACCGTGCAGGCCTGGGTATATTCCCGATTCTTAAGGAATTGGAAATGCGTGGTGTGGAAATAACGCCCGAGCCCACAGAGGTGTTCAAGGATAAAGTGTCCGAGGGCAGATAATATTTATTCAAACATCAAAAACAATTGAAAAACGGGGCAAATTTGTCCCGTTTTTTATTTCTTCGTTGATTCAAATAATGCCCAAATCCACGCGATTACGGACCACCCCAGCAACCATGATCCAATGCGGATGCGTGTCATATCGGTTTTGTCTTTTTTGGTCTGTTGCGCCAAATACGCGGGCGCGCAAACAATTGCGGCGATTAAAACAATCGCAATGGTGTATTTTATAAAAATAATCACATTTATATTCATTTTTAAAAAGGGGGCTTTTGCCCCCTTGTTACCTTTATGTGGTTTTATATACCATATTTTGCGGATTTGTCCAGTTCTTCTTCTATTCTGACCAACTGGTTATATTTTGCCATGCGGTCGGTGCGCGACATTGAACCGGTTTTAATTTGTCCCGCGTTCGTTGCCACCGCCAAATCCGCAATGGTGGTGTCTTCGGTTTCGCCACTGCGGTGGGAAATTATCACACCATACTTTGCGTTTTGTGCCATTTTGATTGCGCGCAGTGTTTCGGTTAAAGAACCAATCTGATTAACCTTGATCAAAATCGCATTTGCAACATCGTTTTTAATTCCGCGTTCCAGTCGCTTTGGATTTGTCACAAACAAATCGTCACCAACCAGTTGGCATTTATCGCCGATTTTGTTGGTTAATTTTTTCCACGCGTCCCAATCTTCTTCGGCCAGGGCATCTTCGATGGAAATAATCGGATATTCGGAAATTAATTTTTCATAGAATGCAATCATGTCGTCTGATGATAACTGTTCACCTTCGAAATGATATTTGCCGTCACGATAGAATTCAGATGACGCAACATCCAATCCAATGGAAATTTCCGTACCCGGCTTGTACCCTGCATCGCTTATTGCCGCCATAATTGTGTCCAACGCTTCGTGGGTTGAATTAAAGTTTGGGGCAAAGCCACCTTCGTCACCAACATTGGTGGAATTGCCACCGCGTTTCAATATTGACTTCAGATGATGAAACACTTCGGATCCCATACGGATTGCATCAAATTCAGATTTCGCACCGTTCGGAATAATCATAAATTCCTGGGCATCCAGACCGTTGTCGGCGTGCGCACCACCATTTATAATGTTCATCATGGGACGCGGCAAAACGCACGGATTGTCGTTTCCGTATATGTCGGCAATGTATTTGTATAGCGGTATTTGTTTTGCGTTCGCCGCCGCGTGTGCTATTGCCAGTGATACGGATAATATTGCATTGGCACCCAATTTAGATTTGTTTTCTGTGCCGTCCAGTGCCAACATTTTTTCATCAATTTCTGTTTGGTGGGTCGCGTCCATGCCAATAATTTCCGGTGCAATGATTTCGTTCACATTTTTGACCGCGGTCAGTACACCTTTGCCCATATATGATGCGCCGCCGTCACGTAGTTCGATTGCCTCAAATGAACCGGTGGATGCACCCGATGGCACCGCCGCGCGCCCAAATGCACCGGATGCCAATGTAATGTCGCATTCGATTGTCGGGTTGCCGCGACTGTCCATAATTTGACGCGCATGAATTTTTTTGATTGTGTACATTACTTTTCTCCTTTCGTGTTAACCAAACTATTTTTTTCGGTCTTGTTATGGTGGTGATTTTATGGTACAATATAAGCACAAATACTATAATAATAAAGCGAAAAAATTATGAAAAAATTTTTAGCCTTTGCATGGTGCATGTTGCCGTTTGGTGCGGCGGTCGCGGAACCTTTTATAATAGATCCGGATAATTATCCAGATTCAAATGTCATGGATGGGCTTACCATGCCGTCGGGGATATATGATAATGCACGTATCATAAGTGGTAATGGTTTATCGCTTGGGGCGGGCGGTTTGTCGGCCGCCAGTCTATATGTTGGTCAGAATAGCAGTGGTTCCGGAACAGGGCAGGTTTTTGTGGAAATACCCGCGGCAAACAATTACACAATTCGCAGTGATGGTAATGTTTCTATTACGGATTTGTTATTTGTTGTGTCGGAACACTCGCTGGGTATTGGGCCAAAAACATCGGGTAACACAATAAATAATGTTTCAATCGGATCAATAAACGCCGATGGTATTTTAACAATTCAGGGTGTTAATACACTTAATACTGGTTCGATAATAAGCAACAGTGGACTTGGGTTTAGTGCGAATCGGATGACCGTGACTGGTAACCTTAATTCGCATGCCGGCAATACAACAATAAATGTAACCAATGCGTTTGCTGTAACCAGCGATTTTGTCGCAGATGGAAATGCCGAAACAACAACGACTGTGAATGTGGGCAGTATGTCCGTTGGGGGACTGCAAAATCTGACGGGAAAAATGACCATCGCGTCAAATGGTGCAATTACCAGTACCGGCAATTTTGAAAATATGGGTGCGTTGATGGAAGTAACCGGTACGGATATGACGGTCGGTGGAACCATGCAAAATGGATCGAACAGCGGGACGATGACTTTGAATTTAAATTCGTTAAATATTACCGGCGGTTCGGGAAATAATGCATCTTTTGTGAACAAAGGAAATTTGGAAATTGTTGTTGCAACCGAGACACGTTTGGCAAATGGATTTGACCTTAGCACTATGCAGACAACGAATGGTTTTAGTTTGACAACGGGAACGTTGGTTCTGAACGACAATCCGGACAGTCTGGCCCAGGTGTTTGAAAATAATAAATTAACATTGTTCAGATTGGTCGTGAACAACGGCGCTATTAATGCAAATAATATTACCAATGGTTCGGAAAATCCGGACGCCAATATGACATTGTCGGCGGGTGGTGGCATTAATGCCAAAACAATTCAAAATCGTGGAAATGTTTTGGATGTTTCAACAATCGAGGATAGTGATACAAATATCGTGCTGAACGGCGTGGACGAATTTGGAACCAGCATTTATGGTGCCACAGGTTCAACAACGAACGTTGTTGCAGACGGAACGTTGTCGGCAATTGGTGCGGTTTCTAATGATGGCATAATGCGGTTAAATGGTAACGAAATTGAATTGACCAGTGTATCCAATACGGGAAATCTTACTGTGGCATCACAAACAGATACGACCGGTCAAATACATTTGTCGGGTGGTGTTGCCAATTCGTCGGGAATAACAAATATAAGCGCACGTCAGATCGCAATTGATGGGGTTGTTGAAACAACCGGTGGGACCACTAATGTTCGTGGTTCTGATGCGCATGATGGTGCCAGTGTGGTTATTGGTGGTATCAAGGCCACTGGTGGTGTAACAAATTTGGATGCTTTGATTGGTTCGGCAACAATAAATGGGGATATATTAACCACAAATGGTGCGCTTAATATTGAACAAAATATACACGAATTAAATGTTAATGGCGGGACACAAATTAATGGCGATTTGACATTCAGTGGGACACCGACATCAACGGCTGGTAATGTTAATGTCGCAACCAATGGTATAACTATGACCCGATTCGTTTTATCTTCGGCGGAACAAATAGATATTACTGGTGATGTTATTGCCGAAGATGTCATTACGCGTAGTGGAACGTTGGCTGCAAATATCATAGAAATAGGTGGTGATATTTCGGTTGCTAATGGTGGAAATATTGCGTTCGGTAATACTGGGCTAACAATATTGGATGTCGCGGGCGACGTTACCGCAACAAATGGTGGTACGGTTGAAATTTATTCTGGTGCTACAACATTAAAATCTTTGTCGGGTAACGGAAAGTTTATTATGCACGGTACCAGTGTATCTGCTACAACGGGTGATATTACTGTATCTAATGGCATATGGTATGACGGAACAAGTCCAATCAAGGGCATGATTATTAACGGAACGGATGAATTTACATTACAGACGACTGCTGTGGGGCAAGATGTTAGTATAGATGGTGGAATATCCATGGATAACCAGATATTAGACCCGGCAACCGATCCAGACAAAATAACATTAAATATTGTTTCTGCAAATGATGTAAATATATCGGGTGATGTAAGCGTTAGTGGCACAGTGGGTGTAACAAATCCTGCGACATCCGAATTAAATATAGTCGCATCAGATGGTGGTGTTGTATTCAATAATGGAATCAGTGCGACAGAAAGTGGGGCAATAAACGCAAACGGTTTGACTGTGACGGCGAAAACGGTTTCTGTCGACGAGAATAGTTCGGTCAGTTTGAATGGTTCGAATTCTGTCGTAACAAGTGGAACGGTAACAAATGCGGGTGATTTAGATGTTGCTGGAAAACAAATAACTATGTCTGCGTTGGAATCGACGGATGGAACGACGAATATAATTGCAACAACAGCATTGAATTTGGACTCTGTTGATGTTTCGGGTGGTGTTGTTACGTTGCGGGGAAATGTGATTAATGCAGCAACGATGTCTTTGACCGGTGGAACCACGAATTTGGATTCTGGAAACATTGCGACAACAGGCAACATTGTTGTTTTGAATGGCGATATGAACCAGGGCGGTACAGTTGGTGTTTTAATCTTGAAAAAACCCGGAACTTTGAGTGCTAGCAATTTAACGATTGGTGGTGGGGCATTCGTTATCGATGGAAACAATGTCCAGTATAATATTACAAATACTGCGACATTTTCGGGTGGAATCACTGGTAATTCCGGCACCGCTGTGGTTAATGCAAATACAATAGTTGCGGACGAAACAATATCAAATGCATCGAATTTAACGTTAAATACGGTGAACGACCTGAATTTGGGTATCATAGAAAATACGGGAAATTTGGTTTTAAATACAACGGGTGGTACGATGCTCGCAACATCTTTGGCGAACACCGCTGGAACGACAAAAATTACCTCTAATAATATGACATTAACGGATTCTTTAAATGTAACCGGTAAATTATATCAAAATTATACTGGCGCTACATTGGGTGCGGGCGATGTTAACATAACACCGGCAAATTATGTGTTGACCGCGGGCAGTATAACCGTTGGTGGAATTGTCCAATCATCATCGGTGATGACTATTAAATCCAGCGACGTTACTGTTAAAGGAAATATTGCGGCAAATGATTTGCGGATTCAGTCAAACCCATTGAATAATTGGCTAAATGTTAATGTGACTGGCAACGTTTCCGGTGGAGTTGACTTTGTTGGGTTGGAACATATGAGTATTGGCGGCAATTATACGTATGACAATAACAGTATGTTGCATGCAGTTGTGTTGCCCAATCCGGGGGTTACAATAGATGCGACAACCTATAATTATTGGTCAACCATATCCTTGGCAGATGATAATACATTTGGTCAAATCACAAACGCGGCAACTGATGCAGCACCATTGATTTCTGTTGGTGGTAAGTTCATTTACGATGTATCAAGTATTGGTTCGGAACTGTCGAACAGTCCGTTGGTCAATCCACAAATCGGCATAGATATATTCGATATGGTTGATTCTGGAACCGCAATATGGTTGCTACATGCGAATGGTGCCGGTGGGTTGTCGGAATTGTCTGACAAGATTCGTAATCTTTATGTCAACTTCTGCAATGCCGATGGAACAAGATGCTTTAAATATTTTGACAGTTCTATCGCAGAAAATGTTGATGCGGACGAAACAGAATCAGGTCTGCCGGCGTATTTGACTGTTCGCGATATCAACGAAGATGGGGTTACCGATAGTATTTATATCGTGTTTGATTCGCGTTTTGGCGGGCCGGCAGAAGTGTTCAGAATTCAACCAATTGTTAATCGTGTTGATGACCACACGAGCGGAGAATATGACGCGGCGGGCGCGTTAGATGAAATGGTTGCTGGCGGATTGTTGGATGCTAAGTTCTATAATCGTGTTCCGCTTGAGGCTATACCAGTCGCGTTCGAAGGAACTAATTTAGAAGAATTATCAACCGAATTATACAATCGTATGGAACAATATTTGATTAGTCGTGATGGTACCGCCTTGGCTCGGTTCAGTCGTCTGGTTCAGCCGCGTGAATTTGAATTGGCCGCGGGCAGTATAGCGCTGGACGAACACACGTCTTTCCGCGATTTCGAAGACCATATGTTGGATGAATTTATTTGGAACCGTCATCGCAGTTTGAAAAAGGCATGGCTTGATGTGGATTATGGTGTGTTCTATCAAAACCTGCGGGACGGCAAGCGCGCAAATGGTGATCGGTTCAGCGTCGTCGGTGGATACGATTGGCAAGAATCACCCACGTTAATATTGGGTATTGCCGGACGTGTTTCGCATATGTCTGGGGACGATTCTGAAATAATAGATTTAAGTTACAAACCTGGCGAGAATGCAACAGGAAATGTTCGCTTTGATGTTGCAGACACAAACGTTGGTTTTGGGGTGTACTTGATGAAGACACTTGGAACCAAGGCGCGTTTGTATGGAAATGGATTCGTGGATATGCATTTGTTGGATTTGTCTCGTGATCAAACATTTGTTGATCATATTGACGGCTCGACCCATGTGTTCAGTATTATTTCCGAATGGGGCTTACTGCATGATTGGTTGAATCAGTACATTGTCGGCAACCTCTACGCGCGCGCGGGATATAATTTCGGGTTAAAGATAAAGGAAAATACTGGTGATAATGAATATATTCGCATGAAGTCTGACGGTTATTTCATATTGACACCGGGCTATTCGTTGATCGCACAAAAGCGTATATATCCGACATCGTGGTTCCAGGTTCGGCCGTATGTATCGGCGGGGATTGAATATGATATTTTTGGTACACCGGATCACATAGAGTTTAAATTTGCCCCGGCAAAGATTTATACCCAATATGATATAGATATTGATCCGTTGTGGGCAAATATCGGCGGCGGTGTGGAATTATTGTCTGCGAGCGGTTTCCAGGTTGGTTTGGATTACCGTTATCAGTATAATAATGACCTGCAGTTACATAAAGTTAGATTGTCGGGATTGTATCGCTTCTAGAAACAAAAAACGCGCTATGGCGCGTTTTTTAGTTCCAAAATGGCGCAATATATTATACCGCGGATTGTCATTCCTGCGCAGGCAGGAATAGGGACTGTGCAGTGCGGGACGAATGCCCCGCCCAGGACGTGTCCATTATTCATTAACACCGTTTGTAAATGCTTGAATACCACAAAGGTCTGAAATATTGAAATTTTAAAGACCTTATCCCTGCCTGCGCAGGGATGACAGTTCTTTGGAATCCGGTCCCAGAAAATTGTCATTGCGAACAATGTGAAGTAATCCAGTGAATTATACCGCGGGCATGCGCCCGCCCCTTATTATGACTGGATTGCCACGCTTCGCTCGCAATGACAAAGGAACTAATAGTATTCGCGGGGATGGCGATAAAGGGGCAGGGCGATAATAAAAATCCCGCCACACGGCGGGGAAAGGGTTTATTTATTGGATGATGTTATCTGTTGGGTTAAAGCATTAATTGCGTCTTGTGTTTTTGCCACATTACCAATCCAATCGTCTGTGTTTGTTTTATTGGTTTCGCATGACCCCGGTAGCCAATAAACATCAACACGGCGGCATTCCGCGGCAGTAGATTTATATTTATCTTTAGGGCAATCTGCGTCCGCAATACCATAAGAAATAATATTGTTTGGATCAAATGATGTTTCCATTATCTTGGCGACGGCTTTTGCGCGATCTGCAGATAATACGTTATTATTGCGGGTTTTTGTTGTTGGGTTAAACTTTGAACGGTCAGTTTTTCCAACAACGACCACACAGTAATCTTTGTCTTTATTTTTAAAGTCATATCCCTGTTCAGAGGCCGTTTTATTAAATTCTTTAAGTTTTTGTTCTATTTTTTGTTTCTCTCGTTCGTCTACCGAGGCAATACTTGATCTGAACAAGTTATCTACGCCGAATTCGATTTTCCCAAGTTCATTGTTTACGTCAATGTCTTTTTTACATTCCGAACCGTCCGGGTGCCAACCAGTTTTACATTTACATACATAGTCCACTTCTTCGGCATTGCTGACACAGGCGCAAGAACCAGATTGTTTTAACGTGTCTTGGTCGTTTAACCTACACGGTTTTTCTGATGGTTTCTTTGCATCAGCAACGGGGGTCTCAATTTGCGTTTTTTGCACACATTGCTTTCCGTTCCACTCTGGCGTGTCGCCAAGACAATTACATTCATTGTTTTTATCGTATTGTTTACCGTGTTCACAGGCATAGCAACCGCCTTTGTCGCGCAAAAACCGCATATTTTTCGTGTCGGAACACTCACAATCGTTACCAATAACCTTGCCAGTTGTATTTTCAAATTTTGAACAATCTAATGATTTTTCACGTGGTGAGTCTTCAATGGCCTTTCCTATTTGTTTAAACGGTTGTTTCATTGCTGCGTAGCGCTGTTTTATCTCATCAACATCATTTTTAACATTGTGGTTGACGGCGATGTTGGCGGCCAATGAACCAACCGCACCAACACCCGTGGTTACCGCACCGGCAATCAGAGTGTTTTTAGTGGTTTCTTTTTGTGCGGCCCACTTGGCGGCATCTTCGCCCTCGGGATCTTGTAAGGCGCGCGCAATGGACGCGTATCCGCCGCCGGTGATGCCCGTGCCAACGTCGTCATAAAGCCCCGTTTCGGATTTATCTATTACAACCTCGGATTCAATGCCGGGACGAATGCCCAATGCTTCCTTGCGCGTTTTAAGGTCGTTTGCAAGTGTGGCATATTCGGTGTAAAGCCCAATCATATCATTGCCGCCGGGCAGTTCGATATTAGTTTCGCCGCCTTTAATCTGTGTGCCGGTACCATAGTCGCATTTGAACGTTTGTAAATAGGCCGCCATTGTGCGTTCGGCGTTTGCGTCCGACATTGTTTCAGACAGAGACTGCGCCAGCATCATTCCGCCGGCACCGGTTACGCCCATGCCCGCCGCACCAATTGTTTTGTTGACCAGCGAATTTTCATTGTCGCGCATCTTTTGTGCATTGTCGGAAAGGTCTTTGATTTCTTGTTGATACTGATCTTTGGTCAGAAGCATTTTTGGTGTGCATTTTCCATCTTGGTTCTTTTCAAATCCCATGGCGCATTCGCATTTATTGTCCGCCAATTCATAACCATTTGTCGTGTCGCACGCAGTGATTTTGCAATAAGAATTACCATTTTCATCACAATCCCATTCGGCATTTGTTGCCCCAACAACGGTGTTGGTGCAATTTTTGTCGGTTAATGGTTCACATTTTTTCAGTGCTTTGTTCCATTGATTACCACATTTGCATGTACTCTGTATACATTTAGAATTGGATAAATCCGTATCCCACCCATCGGCACATCCAGTGATAGTACAGGTAACTTTCTGTTCTGTCCAGACCAGCACTGTGCCTGCGGTTGCGTTTTTATCCTGTGCCTGTAATTCACGTGTTGTGCAATTTTCACCGGTTCTGTCTTTGGTTGGGTCGGTTGGTTCGCAAACACCATCTTTTACGGTATAACCATCAAAACAGGCATTTGTTTCACATGTAAGTTCGTTGTTTTTCCAAGCGTATTTTCCCGTTGTAGCCAAGTTGTCGTTTTCGGGGGCGCAATCTTTACCAACCTGGTCTTCGCATGTGGCATTCAAAGTTCCCTGATTCAGAAGTTCGTATCTTTCACTTTCGCATTCATCGGGTACACATGTTTTGTCTTTTTCAAGCCACTTTCCGGCCAAAGCATGGAGTTTTTTCTTTTGTTCCGCGTTCATACAATCGGATTTAATCAAAGATTCATCTATCGATGATTTTATTTCCACTTTTACATTGTTCGGATCTTTGCTTATGGTGTCATAATTAACAACTGCATCGTTTTCTGTCAAAAATTGTGCTACCAGTTGTTTGTTTTTAGGAAAATATGAAATTGTGAAAGAGCCATTTGACAGAGATTTCGCAGAATTAAGGGTAGTCGGTTTTTCGCCGTAAGGCATTAGATACACGTCCTGCGCGGGCGAGCCATCTGGATATTTTACCGTTCCAGAAATGGTAATTGTAGTTTCAGCGAGTGACGATTTTTTTACACATTTACCCTTGGATTCGTTGTCTGTGCTTATGTATGCGTCTTTACCTAAATGCCCCTTTTCGTCGGGGGTGCATTCAGCGACTTGTTGGGAAGAGTCGCCATCGCTACCTTTGCGGTTAGAAGTGTCGGGGCTGAGGGTTGTTAACATAATTCTGGTCGTGCGCCATGCGTCCTGTTCAATAGGTGTAACGACACCTGATGTGGCAACCAAACCGATGCGTTTACCTGTATAGAATGTAACCTTGCCATCTGAATCGGTTTGCGGGTCGCCATTAATCTGGTATCGAGGTAGGTTTGAATTCTTTGAAAGTTCGCTCAAATCGTTTATGTCCTGCGCGTAATAAATATTCATATCTTTCACGGGGACTCTATCTGCGTACAGAACTTGAACATTTATTTTTGTCTGCAAACTGTCTGTTTTTGTCTTGGAGGCATTTGTACTTTGGGTCGGTGCCGACATTGCAGGGGCGATTATGATTAACGATAAAAATGCAATTAATAGTTTTTTCATGGTCGGTTATTGGTTTTTATTTGGCTGTCACTTTATATTTTTTGCTATTTGTGAATTCGACTTGTACTTCGTCTGTACAAGCTGTATCTATATCTTTCTTAAGTTGGTCGGACCTGTAATATTGCGTATAGTCTCTGTTAAAACAAGTGAGTGATTTTGTTGCGCACGACAAGTTACCAGCCCCGCTAGAACAAGACTTTGTAACCACATAATTCGCGGCCGCATTTTTCCACAAATTTATAGACGCTTGCTTGTCGTCAGTAGAAGCATAAACGTCTTTTATTGTTTTGGGATTTTTATTAAACACACGCTCCCCACCCCCCGTTGCACCCGATGACTGATTGCTTGGGTTTTGTTCAGATGATGCAAAAGAGTTCGTTCCTTTGGCGCTGTTCATAATTTGTTTGCTTAGTTCAGGCTTGTTTTGTATTACATTATTTGTAATGGTTGCGGGGTTTCCGCTTTCATTACGAGCAGAAACTTTGTCGTCTGTTTGTGTTTTTTTATCGGTGGATGTGCCATCCTTAGCCACACCCGCGCCGGAACCGTTACCGTCTTTGTTATCTTCGGATTCTGATTCTGTTTTTTCTGGTTTTTGTTCCGGGACATCTTCATGTTGTTCATCATTATCTTCGGTTTCTTCTTTTTGATCTTGTTTCTTTTGTTTATCGTCTTTCTTTGATTCTTTCGATTTCCCGTCCGTTGATGCTTTTTCACCAATCTTGGCGCGGCAGGCCGCTTCGTCCATTTTTTCGCCGGTCTTTTCATCAATGCCGTTTTCAACACAATCCTTTATAGCATCATCCAGGGCGTTGTCGGCCTTGTTGCGCGCAACCGCACGATCAATTGCGCCGGATGTGATGGCACCAACCGCCTGGCCCAGGCCAGAACCCAGCATTGCAGACGATGCGGATTTCTGTTCACGATCCGCACGCAGTGCGTTTTCACGGAACGTTGTTACGTCAATGCCAAACCAATTCGGGGTGCAATCAAATGTGCCGCCGGCATATAACTTTTTCGACGCGTAAAGTGTCGCGTCGTCGCCCGCACGGAAATTCACCGTATAAACACAATCCAAAGACCGTTCGTCAAACATTGCGCCCAGTCGTGTGCACACGTTGCGCATCTGTTCACGCAGGGCGTACAATTTCTGTTCATCGGTGGCGATTTGACGTTCGGCGGTTTGACGCAGGTCACCAAACACGGCCATCGCGCGCATAGCCAGCCCGGAATCGTATTCGGTGCATGACTTTGCGATGCTTTCGCATTTGCGGATTGCGTCGTCGCCCGCGCTTTTGCCGATGCATTTGCTGTATGTCGCGCCACATGCCGCGACAATGCATGAATCATATTTATTGCCGCAATCGATTGTCGCGTTATAGTTCGCGACCAGTGCATTAAAGTCACGGTCGGATTTGATTTCGTTTGCAAATAATTCATATTCATGACCCGTGCAATTCGTTGTGCGACGGCAAGTATCCAATTTGTCGCCAAACATCGTGTCGGTGTCCAATGCGCACTTGGCAAAATTCGAACCGCACTTTTGTATCATGCATTCGCGCAATACCGTGTCACAAATATTTTCACCGGATCCGGTTGAAAGGGTTGGTGCCGTACCCGCCACCGCCGCGGCATCCGCCGCGTCCAGTGCCGCGCGTTGCGCCCGGACCAATTCCGCCAAAGTTGCCGCCGCGGTATCAACCGTGGATGACGAATTTGCAGTCAATGTAGAACCAAAAGACGACGATTTGTTTGCAACCGATGTTTCCGCCGGTGCCGGTTCAGGCTCGGTCGTTGTAACGGTTTCGGTATTCGTTGTGGTTTCGGATGATGTGTCGGTTGTTGTTGAAACGGATGTTGTGGTATTTGTGCTGATTGTCATTGTGGGCATTCGGGCCGCGGCCTGGGTCGGGCGGGTGGCGGAAACACGATTTGCCGTCGATGCCGTTGGTCGTGCAACCACATTTGCCGCGCTTGCATTCGACAGGGTTGCCAAGACCGCAATCAATGCGCCACAAATGTTTCCGTTCAAAATTCCTTTGCCATACATCATATTTATATCAATCCGTTTACTTTATTGTCGAACACGCCACGTCGTAAAACTTGCACAACTGAGCCGCCATTGACAATTCCGCCGGGTATGCAGAATCACACTTGTTCGGCATACTGCGATTGCAAATGGACGTTATGCACGCGTCACGCGCCGTGCCGTTTTTACACGAATTCTGTATTGCCGATAATTTCTTTTCACGCGCGTCACGATACGACTGAATAATTGCCATCAATGTTGATTCCGCGTTGCTTAGCGCGCTGTCGCGTGACTTTGCCAACGATGTGCGAATGTCCGCCAAGTGTTCGTCACAGCCAATGGACGCAATTGCGCATTCCGAAAAATATTTATCAAAATCGGATTCGTCCATGCATCCATCATAGCGCGATGAACATTTATTGGCACCAACCACGCACGCGGTTATTTCCGATTTGCATGTGGTGGCGGATTTTGTCTTTTTGGCATTATCAAGCAAGACAGCCATTTGCGCGCTAATACCCGCCGCGGTACAGGATTGCTCAATCAATGGGTCATAAATGTCGGATACGTTTTCCGCCGTGCAATCCTTGATCAACGAAAGGCATTTTTTCGACGCCCAAACGTAGCGCTCGCCCGGATCGGTCGGCGCACTTTTTAAATCACGCGACGATATTGCGAATCGGGAAGATGTCCCAACGGAAACCGCACGCAGGCCCGCATCGTTCGGTTCGCCCGCATCCGCGGTTCCACAATACTGGCACCGCGCCGCCGGATTTGATGAAATGTTAATAGCACACGCGGAATCCAAACAACGTATCAAATTCGCACGCGAACACGCCGTGTGCCCAATACTCGGCACCAGCGCAAAACCAATAATTATAAAAGCAATTTTCTTTATCATTTCTCTCTAGAATCCAATTATATCAAAAATGTGGTTTGGGTGCAAAGGGAAAAAGGGCAAAAAATAAAATTTGTATTTATAGGTTGACAAAAGGTTGGATTTTGTCTATATTTTGTATACAAGTCAACCAAAGGGATAAAAAATGACAACAGATAAAAGATTTTGGATACGTATTGCTGCTGGAACCGTTGCGATTATCGCAATTGCCAGTGGTTGTGGTGATAGAAAAACAACAGGATGCGAAAATGCGGAAGTTGTTGCCGCGTTGGATCGTATCGAAGCGGGCGTTGATGGTTTGCGCGAAGATACGAAAGAAATAAAAGATTTGATTGTAACACATGATAAAACTGTTAATGACAAATTGGACACATTAAAGGCCCATTGTGATAAACAAAAACCGTGTGATTGCAAACCGGTAAAGAAAGCATCCGTCAAAAAGCCTGGGGCGGTAAAACCTGCGTCGGTGAAACCAGTCGCAAAGCCGGTCGAAGCAAAAGTCGCCGTCGAAGTTGTGTCCGGTGAAAACAAAGTTGTTGTTCACGACGATGCAATGAAACCAAATCAGGCCGTAATCGTTAATGGCGAAAATAGCGGAACAATCATTGTTAATGCAAATGGTATCGTTAATGGTAATGCGATTGTTAACGGTGACAACAATACCGTCGTTAATGGTGACAACAATAAAGTAAACGTTGATAAAGTCGCAGAAGCAAGAAAGAAATATGTTGAAGCCTGTGCACAGAAAAAAGTAGTTGTTTTGAACGAACGTGTTCAGTGCTATACTAAATAATATATGTGCAATGAAAATATAAATCCCCGTGGGTCACCACGGGGATTTTATTTTTTGCTAGACACGATTATTAAATATATGTTAAGATTATACATACAGAGAGAAATTTATGAGATTACTGCGGGTTTTCGCTTTTTTGATGTTCTTGGTACCGTTCGCGTCATTCGGTGCCCAAAGTGATTTTATGGTCGCGGCACAGTTGCTTGCGGCGGCGAAAAATGCCGATATTCAACAGGTTCAGATTCTTATTAATAATGGTGCCGATGTGAATTATGTCGATTCAACGGGGCTTTCCATTGTGTGTACCGCGTTGATGAACAATGACGTGCGTGCCGCCCAGATTTTACAGATGTATGGTGCGGATGCTTCTAAGTGCGACCGTCAGATTAAGCAGTATAATAATAAAAATAAACCGCGAAGTAGCGGGGGACTGTTCGGCGGGTTGTCATCTGCCCAAAGCATTACATTAGCGGCGGCGGGTGCCGCCGTTGTTGTTGGCGCACTTTTTTTATTAACCGATTGGTTTGATCCGGGAAATGGTAATAAATCGTCATCGTCGGGTGGGTCGCACGGCGGTGGTGGTGGTGGCGGCGGCGGTTCGGGCGCAACGGTCGCTTTTACAACGCCATATGGGCCGGCAATGACGGATGCGGCGGCTGAAACTGCAAATTACGTGAACAACCTGGATTTTTACAGTCCGTCCGATACGTCTAGTTCGTATTATAAAAATTACACATTAATGAATAATTCGACAATGACCCAGAATTATTTATTAATGATGCATGGATATTCGCCATTGGCGCGTGGGTATAATGGACTGCGGACGTTGCGGTATGCGGATTCGGGCCATACGCCGGTGCCGAAAAGTGTGCTGAATAATTACGCGGTGGCGGACTATACGGTCGAAGGTGGTCGTCCGGTGAACGTTGCGCTGGTTACCGCGAACGGTATTAATATGCACGCAAAACCCGCGGGCGAATATACGGCGGCGGTGGATTCGCTGGACGATCGTTTTGTTGCGTGGACGGGGCTGAATGGGTCTTCGGTTATTGAACCAGAATATACTAATTTGGCCGGCAAATATTATAACAACAACATTGTATTTGGGGCAACCGAAGATACCAAGGTTTCTAATTCAAGTACGGTCGAAGATACCACACGGGTCAACGTGTTTGATTTGTCCGGTAATGGTACCGCGGTTCAGAACGCGGATGCGACCGATTATGATAATTTGTTGGTCAAGGTTGTTGGTGGTGCGAATTCCGGATTTTCGGATCCGGACTATATGGGTTTTATGCCGTATGGCCAAATGACGATATTCCGCACCGGTGGTGGTGTGGACAGTTCGTCCAATCCAACGGACTACAATAATTATCTTGCATTAAACAATGCTGCGGAGTTGTACAAGGCCGGCGATATAACCGGGACGTCGGGTATGCATTCGCGTCCGGATATTTTTGCCAATGTTGATGTGATTGACCCGTTACATGTGACGGATGCGCCGACAATAATGACTTTGTTATCGACCAGTTCCGATATCACCAACAAGACGGCGTATCAGAATGTATTTTCAGCATATGTAAATTTAACATATGGTGATGAAGATACTACATCTAAGCCATCGTCGCAGTCTGCAAAATTCTTCGGAGGGTTAGGGTCAGAGTATCAGCCGTTGGTATTATTCTCGACGGGTGCGGTTGAAACAAATTCGACATATTCCGGACCGGCGGCGGATGCCACGTTTGAGAATGCGGCGCCGTTGGTTTATGATAATTTGGAACACCTGTTTGCGTCTGTTGTCGCGGTTGGTCAAACCCCGGTGACACATTATTCCGGAAATATTTCCGCATATACACCGTCGGGTAAATATGTGTTGATGCAGTGGCCGGATGCTAACAATGACGAAGATGAATCAACAAATAAATATTATCGCGCACGTGTGTGTGGTGTTGCGGGAACCGGTGCGGCGGGTGTTGATCCGTGGTGCTTTGCGGCGGTTGGTGCAACGGATGAATTGGCGGTGTCTGCGGCGACTGGTGCGTTTGGTGCATTAAAGTCGGCGTTTTCGTATATGACCAATCAGCAGATATTTGCGCTGGCGGCATTAACCGCGGACGGTGCATATTTGGGAACGATTGATGGTTCCGCCGCAACGCGGGACAGTTTGACATCGTATTTACAGGGTTTATACATATTGCCAAATGAATACCAGGCGGAAGTAGATGCGGGATTAAAAACTTACCTGGATGCGTTTAAACAGGTGTTCGGATATGGTTTGATTAATCTTGAACGCGCAACGACCCCGGGCAAAAGTGTCTATTACTATAATGGAACCGATATTGTGTCCGCGTCCGGTAATGCATATTGGCGGGCGGCATCGAATACGGCGTTTCGTATGTCGGGTGCGTTTGGTGCGCGCAGTGCGACATTACAAACATCGGCGTTTGATGTGCTGACCAGTATCGATGGCGAACTGTCGTTGCCACGTGTTTGGACAAGTGAATTTACGATTGGAAATAATTCGAAACATGGTTTGTATATGGGCGATGTTTTGGGCGAATTGCGTACGCGCAACGATGATGACAACCATGTTCAAATCGGTCAGATTGGATTTTTATTGACGCGTTCGGCACGCGCATATGACGACTATATGGGCGGTTTGGACAATATGAAAATGGATTTGCATACGGGCAATTGGGACTTTGCCGCCGGGTATCAGCGTCATTTTACGGACGGCGTTTCGCGTTTTTCGGGAATGAGCAATCCGGTTTTAGGCCTATCGTCGAACACGATTGTGACGGATGCCAATTATAATTTTGGTAATTGGTCGTTTGGAACGCGTGCTTTTTCGGGGGCGATAACGGATGAGTCCTTGTTGGAATATGACCCGACAATCGCATCAAATTTTGAACCGGGGCGTTTGGGCTTTGTTAATGGTGTTGGTGCAAATGTTGCGTGGCACGGAAAGCACTTTGGGTTTAACACAACGGTTGGAAACGCAAATGAAACCAGGACTGTGTTGGGTGCATATACCGACGGGCTGTTAAGTATGGGCGCGGGTCGGACGGTTTATGTTGATAATGAATTGACATACCGACCGATTGATAATTTGAAATTAACGGCGCGTGCGACATTTGCGCGGACAACAGCCGACGGGGCGGGGGACTTTATACTGGGTGTGTCGCCGTTGGAATCGAACGCGTTTGCGTTTGGTGCGGACATTGGCAATTTCAGCCTATATGTTGCCCAGCCGTTGGCGGTGCGCCGTGGCGCGTTGCGGTATGCCTATGCCGATTACGATGTTGTTGATACAGCCGACGGCAATTTTGCGATAAATGTGGCGGACACACATATTGCGGAAATTGATTTAAGCGCGGGTCGGCGTGAATTGCGCTTTACCGGCGAATATCGGCATAACTTTGGCGAATTTACCGATGGGGCTCTGGGCTTTATATACCGTGTGAATCCGAATAACACGGACGAATTTGGAAATGAGTCTATATTTATGCTGAAAATGATACACCGTGTTGGAATATAAAAACCGCCCAGATGGGCGGTGTTTTTTTATGACAATTTATGAATTACCAAACCACTGCGTAACTTTGGTTCAAACCAAGTTGTCTTGGGCGGCATAATGTTGCCCGTGTCCGCAATGTCGATAATTTGCTGCATCGTGACCGGGTACAGCGCGAATGCCGCGACCATTTCACCGGAATCAACGCGTTTCTGTAATTCGCCAAGTCCGCGAATACCACCAACAAAGTCGATACGTTTACTGGTCCGTAAATCGCCCAGGTTCAATATTTTATCAAACACCAGGTTCGATAACACTGTCACATCCAATACGCCAATCGGGTCGTTGTCGTTATATGTGCCGGGACGCGCGGTCAATGAATACCATTTGCCACCCAAATACATTCCAAAGTTGTGCAATTTATTCGGCTTGTAAATGTCGGTTCCCATTTCGGTAACTTCGAACGATTCCGACAATTTTGCCAGGAATTCCGCCGGTGTTAATCCGTTCAAATCACGTACAACGCGGTTGTAATCAATAACATGCAACTGGCTGGACGGGAAAATCACAGCCAAGAAGTAATTATATTCTTCGTTGCCCGTGTGGTTCGGATTTTGTGCGCGCTTTTCCGCACCAACACGCGCGGCGGCGGCGGTACGATGGTGACCGTCGGCGACATACATTGCCGGAATGTTTTTAAATATTTCCGTTATGCGCGCGTTAATCGCATCATCACGAATCGCCCAGAATTTATGACCAAACCCATCGGCGGCAACAAAATCATATTCCGGGGCGTTGGTCGCGACATAGTCCGCAACAATCTTGTTCATTTCATCAACATCCGGATATGCAAAGAACACCGGTTCAATATTTGCGTTTTGGATGCGGACGTGAATCATACGATCGTCTTCTTTATCCTTGCGCGTTAATTCGTGTTTTTTGATTTTGCCTGTCATATAGTCATCGACATTTGCCGCCGCGACCAAACCATATTGCGTGCGGCCATCCATTGTTTGTGCATAGATATAGTACATTTCTTTGTCGTCTTGGACCAGCCAACCGTTGGCCTGCCATTTCTTGAAGTTTTCAACGGCTTTATCATAAGTTTTCTGTTCGTGTTCGTCGGCAATTGGGTCAAAATCGATTTCCGGTTTGATAATATGCAGCAACGACTTTTCACCGGCTTCCATCTTGGCTTCGACAGAATTTAAAACGTCATATGGACGTGATGCGACTTCGGCGGCAAGTTCACGTGGTGGGCGAACACCGGCAAATGGTTTTATTTTCATGTAATAATCTCCTTTTTGTTCGGGGGGATTATTACACGAAAAAATAAAAGGTAAACAAAATTATTTCAATTTTATAGGAATAATTGTCTGGACCTTGACACTGTCCAGTGGGGCGTATTGAAATTGCACGTTGGCAAAGTCAATTTTATTCATATCAATCGACCGAATCGTGCGATTATACATAGTGTGATAATAAATCACTTTTCCCCCAAGGTCGGTTACGATTGTCCACTGGGTCGCGGACGGCATATTATTCGTTGCGCGCCCCATGTCAAATTCCACACCCAATGGCACGTCCAGGTTATTTAATATATGAAATGCCTTCATTGCGGATTCGTACCCAGTTTTTTGCTGAATTGAATAATTGCTTAACAACGCGGCGCGAACGAATCGCGACGGTGGCGTAAAGTCGCCGGGCAGACCCAACATACCGCTATCGGAACCAAATGCACGCAGGGTCAAATCACCTAACTTGGTTGGACCCGCCGTCCCCGGATGCAGGTTCACATAATTGTTCAGGTTTGTAATTTGCCATGGGTATCCGGGCGAATTTGTAATAGTGCCAATCTTGCTTTCATAGAAATGCGCGTTACCATCAACGAATTCCAAAATTACCTGGCGACCCGTCGCATCGGTAATGCGCCAATGTACGGTGGATGCGGACGGGTCAACATTTACAACAGTGATGTCTTTTATTGCTTCTTGGACTTGGTCGATGGTGGAAAACCGTGACAACATCCATGCGACCAATTCGAAATCGGCAATAGCGTTTTCTTTATGTTTTGCATCATATTTTGGGTATTCGCCATAGTCCGGAAAATAGAACAACCCCGCGGACAAGCCCGCTTCATTTGTGCCGTCAATAATAAAGTCCGGTATCTGTACCGCAATGCCGACATAACCATAAACGGATGTAAATTCATGACCGTCCATTTTACCGCCCGGGGTCAGTGATGTTTGCGTATGGCCGCGTGGCGCGATTACATACATGCTGGTCATTTCGTCGCCGTGCCAATCAACGGTGCGTGCGACAACAACAGATTTATCTTTTGCGCGCAATGTGATTCCGGTGCACGCGTATCCATAGTTTATAATTCCGATAATGCCGGCAATTGCGGCGGTTAAAATTTTGGTATTCATTTTATTTCCCCCTTTTTACATATTGTGATTGAAACAGGGCGGGGTGCACCACAGGAACAAAAGCCATATACGTTGTTTGTTTTCCCAACGATTTATGCTAGAATATATGCTTATGAAGATACCAATTGAATCTATCTATGAATTTCATAAACGGCGCACTATATGCCACATTGCGTGCGTAAATTATTTTGCCGGGCTTGTTGGGTATCATTTCCCAGAACACGACAACGATAAAAATATTGAACCGATGCGAACCGGATATGCGTACAAGAACTATGCGGGATATCATCGTGAATATAATTTGCCGGATAATTATGATGATTTGTTCGTTGTCGCACGTAAAACGCATCATGCACACGCATCGCATCATATCGAATTTTATAATATGGATGCGTCAAAAATTCCGGACATATGTTTGATAGAAATGGTTTGTGATTGGTTCAGCGCCAGTTTTGAACAGGTCTATGTCGTGCATGAATACGAATATAAAACTGTGACGGAATGGTTTGATGCGCAGATGGCGCACATGAATTGGACACCGGCGCAGTTAAAAACGATTCGTAAAACGATCGATTTGATCGAATCGCGCACGAATAACGACGAAGTTATGAATATTTGGGAACCAATAATAAAATAGATATCTTGGTTGGGGCAACTTCTCCTTGATAAACAATAACAAAAATCTATAAAAACTCGTATTAAACAACTCCGTTTTTATGATTTTTTTAATTGTTCATCTGCGTATTGGTCATGCGCTTCGCTCTGACCGATCCAGTTGCCCCGGATAAAATAAAAATGCCACAAGGGCATTTTTGTTTTATCTTGGTTGGGGCAACTGGATTCGAACCAATACTAGCGGAGTCAGAGTCCGATGTTCTACCATTAAACTATGCCCCAAAGGCGAGGCTTATTATACATTCATAATTTGTTTTTTCAATTAAATAATTTTTGCGGCATAAAATTAGGCTTTAATCATATAGATGTTTCAATTTTTTATCACTTGGGAATAAATTTTTGCTTTGTATAGACATAAAAGTTATTGCACAAAATAAATAATGCTTTATAATCGGTCTCAGAAAAAAAGGAGAGCTCTCATGAAGCAAACACGAACCACACTAAAAGAATTAACCGCCGCGTATCGCGCAGTTTTGCGTCACGGCATTTTGTGCAACGCAATCGCATTGGGATTGATTGTCGCGCCCGCGATGGCAGAACCGATTACAGAAACGGTGAATAATGGAACCGAACAGATTCACTTTTTTAATGTGCAAAACGGCAGTTACGAAATCACGAATTCGCATTACACGGGTAATGAAAATGTGGATAAAAATGGTATTGTTGCATGGTTAACAAGCCCGGGCACAGGTTTGGCTGGTTCCAGTTTAACTGTTTCCAACAGTGAATTTGTAGGTAATGTTTCAAGTATTGGTGGTGCGCTGGGTGCTGGTACACGTGGTGGTACATTAACTGTTTCTGGTTCGACGTTTGATGGTAATCATTCAATCTTGGACGGTGGTGCGATTGGAAATTATGCTGGTTTGAATATTAGTGGCAGTACATTTAAAAATAATACGGCACAGTATGCTAAAAATACGGAAACGGGCAAATATGACGTTGCCACAGAAGATGGTATACCGGTTGGTGGTGGTGCAATCGCATTGGGTGCGGTTTCTTCGACAAGCATTGGTTCAATTACCGATACAACATTCCAAGGCAATAAATCTGGTCGTAATGGTGGTGCGATTGGTACGCGTTTGGGTTCAGATGCCGATAACCGTGCAGCAAAATTGGATATCGAGGCCACGTTTATAGGCAATGAAGCACATGAAAACGGTGGTGCGATTTATAACACATTCTATGCTAACAATGGTCTGGACAAAGGTGATGGTGTGACCGTATCCGGTACTTTTACTGGTAATAAAGCAGCCAACGGTGGTGCGATTTATAACGATGGTGCGCTTGATCAAGCAAATAATCACGGCGGTGTTATGACAGTCACAGGTGCCACGTTTACAAATAACAGTGCAACGGTCGATGGTGGTGCGATTTATAACAATGGTACACTGACATTAAATGGCAACACAGAGTTTAGTAATAATACATCTGGCAACGGGGCTGGCGCAATCTATAACGAAGGGAATTTGACATTAAATGGTGTTCGTGATGGTGATAATTATAGCATCAACCTTAATAACAACACTGCCAATGGTGTTTACAGCGGTTCTAATAAAATTGGTGGCGGCGCAATATTTGCTAATAGAGCCGATTCTTTGACAACAATTAAGGGAACTAAATTCAGCCAGAACCATGCTAATAGTGCGATTGGTGGTGCTATGTATTTGTTCTCGGGAACTGCGGAAATTACTAACTCAGAATTTTCTGAAAATACGGCAGCGTATGGTGGGGCTATTTATACACAGGCGCGCATCAATAACGTGTTAAACACTTCTGATTTGACAATTACTAATTCTGAATTCAACAGCAATACCGCAAAAGGTGTTGGTGCGATTGGTATTATGAGAAAGGGTATTATTACAGATACCGATTTCACTGGTAACCAAGCCACAGATGCCACCGATGACGGTGCGGGTGCATTATTCTTGGGTGCGGAATCATATACAACGCTGACACGCGGTACGTTTGAGGATAACACATCCGCGGCTGCAGGTGGTGCAATTGGTACGCGTGATTTCGTCCAAGGTAACAATGTCGCAGCTAAGTTGGATATTAATGGAACGACGTTTAACCATAATACGGCGGCAACGACCGGCGGTGCGATTGATAACTATTTCTATAATGATGCCGCGGGCGATGGTTATGTAAGTGTGACCAACGCAACATTTACAGAAAATGAAGCAGCAAAGGGTGGCGCGATTTACAATCACAAGAATGCAACACAGACAGGTAATATGTACCTTGCCGATTCCACATTCACTGGTAATACTGCATCAGCGAATGGTGGTGCGATTTACAATGAAGGTATCGTAACGATTGCGGCGAAAAATGAAGATGTCGCGTTTACTGGCAATACCGCAAATGGTTCGGCGAATGATATTTATAATGTCGGTACGTTGAATTTGAATGCGGCGTCTGGCAGAACCATTTCCTTGGCTGGTGGTATTGATGGTGCCGCCGGTACACTGAATATCGTCGGAAACGGGCTTGTTGAAACATCAACAATCAAAAATCAAACCGTTGCACACAATGCCGGTGAATTGCACCTGACAACGACTGAGGTCGATGGTGCAAACTTGACTGGCTCAACGGTTAATGTTGCGTCGGGTGCGACAATCAATACGATTGATAACCTGATTAACAACTACAAGGACGGTGGTGCAGGCAAGGGTACAATCACTTTGTCCGATGGCGCAAATATCAAGGGCGATATCGACTTTGAAAACGCAGTTGCCGATATGTATGCCGCCGACACGGATGCGACCGTTAATTACAGGGTTGGTAACTTGTTGGGCAGCATTGGTAAGGGAACCAAGGAAATTCAGGTTGTTTCCAGCGGTGCCATGGTTGATATCAGTGAAGCACACTTTACATCGGAAAACGGTGCAAGTTTCGTATCGTCTGGTACCAATGATGGTAAGATGAAAGTCCAGGGATTCGAGGGCGGTATTGCTGATGCGGCCGATGCGTCTGCAACGGTCGATAATGTTATGTATCAATTGACCGAAAACGAATCGTTGACGACGGACAAGACTTTGCAAAACGAATTTGTGTTGACAGGTGCTGGTACCGAAGCAGCAGACGAAGGATTGGAATTGGCTGCGAACCTTCAGGCGGCAGAAGGTGCCACGGTTGAAATCAATGATTTGAAACTGTCTGGATCTGGCAAGTTGGTGAATAACGGTTTCATGCGTATTAACGATTCGTTTGTTGATGTTGACGTTGATACATCGGGTGTGTTCCTGTCCGACCCGACGACATATACCGGAACGGTCACAAATACTGGTTTTGCAAGCTTTGACCAAGATACATTTACCAGCACGGCCAAATTGAATAACAGCGCAAATGTTTCGTTGGCAAACGGCGTGACATTTGACACGGACGCGACCATTATCGGTGAAGGAACCACGAATTTGGTTGGTGGAATTGTACACTTTAACGATACCGCAAATGATAATACAATCAACGTCGCAAGTGGTGCGAACTTTGATGGTAAGATTATCGGCGGTTCAATCAATACCCAAAACGGTATGATTGATACGATTGCTGGTTCAATCCAGGGTATGGATGTCGCGATGGACGTTAATACAACATCGGGCGCGACCGATTCGTTTGCTGGTGTGACCGGTTCAACAATCAAATCGTTGAATGTTTCGGGTGCATATGGCACGGATGATTCGGTTGATGTCACAATTGGCTCTGGGTTGACGTTGGCCGGCGATGCGGAAATCAACGGCGGTTATTACACCAAGGTTGAACAGTCCGGTTCCAAGTTGACATTCAGCGACAAGTTGATTAACGAATCAGCTCTGTACACGAAGTTGGGTGCTTGGTCTGCCGGTAATTATATCAAAGCGAATGTTGATATGACACACAGCGGTTCAGACTATATGACCGTTGGTGGTGCGTTGACTGCGTTGGATACCGCGATTGGTGACATGAGTGGATTTGGTTCACAGAACTATGCCAAGAATACGACCAATGTCGCGGCGAACATTACCGCATTGGATACCCAGTTAAAGACTGTTTCAACCGAAGGTACAATCGCATCGGGTAATACAGGCTTTGTTTCCGGCGGCGCGGTTTACACCGCGTTGGCGGACAAGGTTGATACAACACGCAAAATCAATGGACATGCGTTAAACGCAGATGTCACATTGGCGGCGGCTGATGTTTTGACAACAGATCAATTGGCGGCGGCAAACTCTGGTGTCACAGCAACCAAGGTTTCCGATTATGATACCCACATTGCTGATACCGATATTCATGTAACCGCATCAGAAAAGACAACATGGTCCGGCAAGCAAGATGCGATTACGTCCGGTGCAAAATTGAATGCGGACTTGGTTGATGACAGCGCAAGCACAAATAAATTTGTGACTGCGGCGGAAAAAACAACGTGGTCCGGCAAACAGGATGCTTTGACAAGCGTTCAGTTGGCGGCTGCAAACTCCGGCATCACATCGACCAAGGTTGGCACATATGATGATGTGGCGGCGGCGGTGAATCACGCGACGACCGGTTTGGCGGCGACCAAGGCTATTGCCGACCAAAACAAAACAGATATCGCAACAATCAATTCATCTAATGTTATGACATCTGGTATCACAGCGACCAAGGTTGGCACATATGATGATGTGGCGGCGGCGGTGAATCACGCGACGACCGGTTTGGCGGCGACCAAGGCTATTGCCGATGCAAATGCGGCCGCGATTGCGACACACGGCAATATCGTTACACATAATGTCGCTGAATTCGCAACGTCGGGCCAGGGCGCCAAGGCCGATACCGCTATCCAGGGTGTTCAGGTTAACGGTGCAGATTTGACACCGGATGCCAGCAACATTGTTAATGTGACCGTGACAACCGGTACCGCAAACGGTACAATCAAGGTTAACGGTGCAGATGTTGCAGTTGCTGGTTTGAATTCTGCGGCATACGAAGCAGCAACAGCATTTGATGCTGCCGGCTCGGCCGCTGCGGTCGATGCTAAGTTGGGAACTGGGTTCAGTTCAACCGATACTGTTGCAGCCGCGTTGGCGTTAAAGGCAGACTCTACGGATTTAGGTACGGCGGCCGGAAAAAATGTTGCTGCGGCGTTTACCGGTTCTACAGAAGCCGATATAGCAGCATGGGGATTGGCGAATACAGGTACAATCGCGGATGTCGATACAACATTCGCTGTACTTACCGCCAAGTTAAACAATGTTGAAAACGATTTGTTGAACGGTGACGGCAGCAATACGCATTCTATCGCACATGCACTGGGTGCAACCGGTTCAACAACGTTGACCGAACAGGTCGAAACATTGGCCAAAGCAAGCGCAGCAGCAGGTGCGTATGATAATACAACATCTGGTCTGACGGCAACCACAATCCAGGGTGCCATTGACGAAAATGCGGCCGCGATTGCGACAAAACAAGGTGCCATTACCAATACGTCAACAATCGCTGTGGATGGTACGGGGCTTAGTGTTGTCGATGGATCCATCGGCACAACACAGTTAAGCACGGCCGTTAATACATCGTTGGGGTTGGCGAATAGCGCAATCCAGGGCGTCAAGGTCAATGGTTCTGCGTTAACACCAGATTCAGACAAAGTCGTTAATGTCACCGTGGCTTCGGGTTCCGCAAACGGAACAATCGCGGTTAACGGTACGGATGTTGCAGTGACTGGATTTGTAGAAACCGCGAATGCGGGTGCATTGAGCGCGGATATCGCCACTATTATGGGTGGATCCGGCGAGGCCAAGGATAAGAGAACTGCGTTGGCGGGATTGCTGACAACCGGAACATATGCAGACCAGAATCTGACTTCTGCATCCATAGCCGAAGCAGTGGGAACTTATATGCAACTGACCGCGGACGTAATGTCTGAATATGACTTTGGTTGGGATTTGAACGCTGGGTTGCAGCATGACAAAGTCGGCGGCAAATACAAGATCGATGTGTTGAATGATACCGGTGTGACCGATATCACGGTTGCCGGCGCAATCAATGCAAATACAGCAGCAATGACAGTCGCCGCAGATGGCAACTATATCACGGCTGGCCATGATGTTGCGGGGAACTTGGGCGCGTTGGATACCCAAGCCAAAGCAAATGCTGATGATATAGATGCGCTGGAAACGGCAACAACGGTTACCGCAGATGGCAACTATATCTTGGCGGCAAACGATGTTAAGGATAACCTTGGCGCGTTGGATGCGGGCATTGGCGCAAAAATCGCAGCCGATGGAAACTATATCAAGGCATCATCGACAAATTCAGTCAATCAAAATATCAGTGCGTTGGATACCCAAGCCAAAGCAAATGCTGATGGTATTGCTGATATTGTCAGCGGTGCAACAATTGTTGCCAAGGCGTACGGTGACGAAGATGGTAATAACATCAAGGCCACATATGCGACCAAGACCGAGGTTACAACTGGCGTAACCGCGGTGTATAACCAGGCACACGATTGGGCCGAAAACCTGTTGGGATTGGATGTTGACGAAGGCGTCGGGAACCAATTGCAACATGGATTGGCGGCGTTGGGCGGTACAAATAACATTGACGCAACAACAATCACTGGCGCACTGCATGAACTGGATACTGAAAAGGCAGGTTTGGATTTGGATAACACCTTTACGGGTGAAAACACATTCCAAAATGCAAATGGTATAAACATCGCAAATGCTGGTGGAACCATCACTGCGAATATGAAAGCGGGAACATACGATGGACACGATGTGTTGGCGATTTCCGGTGTTGACGGTGTAACGGCGGGTGCGTTCGTTGCAACGGGCGACGGGTTCATGACCGAACACTTTACGGCTAATGACACAGAAATCGAGTTGACAAATTCATCTGATGCCGTGATGTTCTCTGTCGATAACTCTGGTGATATGACGGTTGCCGGTGATGTAAGTGTCGGTGGTGACTTGGATGTGACCGGTGGTATATCGGCGGCGACGTTGGCGACAACTGGCGATGCAAGTGTCGGTGGCGATTTGGCTGTGACAGGTGATATATCTGGTGCAACATTGACCACAACCGGCGATGCAACAATCGGTGGTGACTTAGATGTAACTGGCGATGCAACAATCGGTGGCGATTTGGCTGTGACAGGTGATATATCTGGTGCAACATTGACCACAACCGGCGATGCAACAATCGGTGGTGACTTAGATGTAACTGGCGATGCAAGTGTCGGTGGTGACTTGGCTGTGACAGGTGATATATCTGGTGCAACATTGACCACAACCGGCGATGCAACAATCGGTGGTGACTTGGCTGTGACAGGTGATATATCTGGTGCAACATTGACCACAACCGGCGATGCAAATGTCGGTGGTGACTTAGATGTAACTGGCGATGCAAGTGTCGGTGGCGATTTGGCTGTGACAGGTGATATATCTGGTGCAACATTGACCACAACCGGTGATGCAAATGTCGGTGGTGACTTAGATGTAACTGGCGATGCAAGTGTCGGTGGCGATTTGGCTGTGACAGGTGATATATCTGGTGCAACATTGACCACAACCGGTGATGCAAATGTCGGTGGTGACTTGGATGTAACTGGTGACTTTGCGGTTAATACCAATAAGTTCACGGTGGCCGCGGCATCTGGCAACACAAGCGTCGGTGGAACACTGAATGTGGCCGGCAATACAACGTTGAACGGTTCGTTGAAGTTTACCGGTGCCGAAACGGTTGATGCAATCGACGACGGCACAACCGCACAGACGACCGGCGGTGCAAATACGTTGTCCACAGTTGCAACCGTGTTGAAGAGTGCAGAAAATGCTGACTTCACCGGAACCCAAGTGAACGGTGCGACCGGCGCGATAACAATCAACGGTGCATTGTCCGCAACGAACGCTGCAATCGGTGACATGAACGGCTTAACAGGCAAGTATGTGACACCGGGTGCGACAATCGCAGCAAACTTGGATCAATTGAGCAACGCTGTTGATGGAGCGTATAAGTACACCGATCAACGTGTAGAATCACTGGATAAAGAAATGTCGGCTGGTGTGGCAGGTGCAGTTGCATTGTCATCGGTCGCGGTATCTGGTGTTGAACGCGGTGAAGTATCGGTTGGTGCAGGATACGGATACTTTAACGGTCAATCCGCAGCGGCGTTTGGCGCAGCGATGGGTCTGACCAACAACTGGTCTGTTAACGCGGGTGCGGGTATATCCAATGCGGATGTATCGTTCCGTGCCGGTACGAATTATAAGTTCAAATTATTCTAATATAGTTTGGTGCTTGTAAAACATACGAAAACCACCGCATTTGCGGTGGTTTTTTTCTTTGTTATTTTGCATTACATGTTTTTTTGTATCGTCAAATAAAAAAAATCATAAAAAAGAATAGTTATGCTTGCATGATTTTTTTGTTTTCACTATTATGTCTATAAAGTATTGGAAAGGAAGGGGTGTTAAGTCGGCTGAAACACTTGGTTTTCGCGGCTTTTGCGTTTGTGGAACAGAAAAGAAATCGGGGGGAAGTGGTTATATTATACGGATTTTTATCAAGATTATCGCGCATGTTTGTTGCATGTGTGATGGCGTGTTTGTTCATAAATGCGGCACATGCCGCATGTTCATCAAGCCAAATTGACGTCACCGGCAACGGTTCCAATTGCCAAACGGTAAAGTTTAGCGTGACAACGACATCGGATGCGTCTGTTATACAGTTTCTTTTATCTGCCAAGGGTACATTTTATGTCGATTGTGGTACCGGTGGAACGTTGACACAACACAATTCACCAAGTGGCAGTACCGTATCCGGTAAAACAATTACGCGTACTGTCGTTACGACCAGTTCTACTACTGCTATCTATAGGTGTACATGGACATCGGCGGGTGTGCACACGATTCGTTTTGGTGGGGCAACACCGACGGGTTATAATTACATGTATAATGATAATGCCAGCGGTTATGATTCAATCGCCGCGATATCATTTGGCACTTATACAAGTGCTTATGTGGCAAGCGTTAGTGGTTCGCTGGGGGCTTTATTTCCACAATTTGGTAACGGAGCCGGACAAATTCCACGATTTGTAAACACATTTTCGGGTTGTTCCAACTTGACCAGTATACCGGCCGATCTGTTCAGTGGTATTACCGGTAATGCAGACTATTACACAGATTATATGTTTTATGGTACATTTCATGGTTGTAGTAAGTTAACCAGTATATCAAGCAGTTTGTTCAGTAACATTGTTGGTAAAAATCAGCATATGTTTGAGTATACTTTTAGAGAAAGTGGTTTGACCAGCGCCCCGTCCGGATTGTTTAATAACAGCATTACAACAGCCGGGGATTATATGTTTCATGGGACATTTTATGACTGTAGCTCGCTTGCCACCGCGGGTGACCTTTTTAGTAATGTTACTTCCGCGGGATACTACTCATTTGGCAGTGTGTTTTTAGGTTGTGCCAACTTAACAACCGTATCGGCGGGCATGTTTGGCAAATTGACCACTGTTGGACAGTCCACGTTTGACAATGCTTTCCGTGGAAGTGGTTTGACAAGCATCCCAGCGGGATTTTTCAGTAAAATTACAACCGGTGCACAATACTCGTTCAGCTATACGTTTAGTAATTGTACTGGGATAACCAGTATACCAGAACAATTGTTTAGTGGCATTACTAATGCTGAATCTTATATGTTTAGCGGGACATTTTATAATTGTACAAATCTTAGCGGATTTATTCCACCATCAACATTTGCAGGATTAATTACGAATGGTCACCCGACCGCTGGCGGTTTATTTAGTGGTACGTTTAGCAATACTGCATTGGCAACTTCGTGCCCATCTGGCACAACACAATATATCACGGGATATGAAGGTACAACCAACGGATATACATGGAATGGACGGGTTTCGTGCAGCTGTAACAACGGAACTGTTTTCAATAACGGTACATGTTCGACGTGTACGGCGGGATATTATTGTTCTGGTGGTACCCAAACACAATGTCCATCGGGTTATCCAAACAGTGTGGCGGGCGCCACCGCAATTACATCGTGTTACAGTGGTACCAAGTCACGTGCATGGACGGGATCACAGACGGCATGTTCATTGCCATCGGGATGCGCAAGTAAAACATGTAATTCATGCAGCGGCAATGCTTGTGACTATGTTGCGTATTCAAATGCGGCTGGCACGGGCGACGGCACAATTAAATCTGGGTGTTCAACAAACAACGCCGCGTGTACACAAACGGTTAAGTCTGTAACGGCAAACGCCGGATATTATGTCAGTGGCACTGCGTGCAGTGCCTGTGGTGGTAATGCGTATTATTGTTCGGGGGGAACGGCGGCACGCGCATCGGTCAGTTCGGGCTATTACAGCACGGGCGGTACGGAAACCACACGTACGGGGCAATCACAATGTACGGCGGGGTATTATTGTTCTGGCGGTGTGCGTTCTGCATGTGCCGGTGGTAAGTACAGCAGCAGTGCTGGGGCGACGAGTTGCAGTAACATAACGGCTGGATATTATTGTGCTGGCGGTGCAAAGACAGCGACCCCAAGCAGTACGAGTGACAGTGTAACCGGTGCATCGTGTGGTGGGTGCAGTGGACGTAACTCATACAGCGGTGCCGGATCGAGCAGTTGTAGTGCGCCCGGTGATGGATACTATACGACAGGGTGTAATAGCAGTAATAATCTGTGTACTGGGCGCAGTACATGTGGTGATGGTAAGTATTGCAAGAGCGGTGTACAAACGGCATGTACAACAACATCTGGGTGGACAACGGCGACCGGGACTACGACGGCGAGTGTGTACACATCGTGCTATCAGACGCAAACACCGTCTGGGTGTGCCAGTGGAACGATAAAACGTACGGCCAGCAGCATCAGTGGCACAACGATAACATACGGCACGGCAAGTGTGACGACGGCATTGTCTGCAAATGCGGGATATTATGTGAATGGCACTGCGTGCAGTGCCTGTGGTGGTAATGCGTATTATTGCACTGGTGGCACTGCGGCACGTAAGAGTGTGGACAGTGGATATTACAGTACTGGTGGTGGCGAAACGACCCGAACTGGCGAAAGTCAATGTACGGCTGGGTATTATTGTTCTGGCGGTGTGCGTTCTGCATGTGCCGGTGGTAAGTACAGCAGCAGTGCTGGGGCGACGAGTTGCAGTAACATAACGGCTGGATATTATTGCGCGGGCGGTGCAAAGACAGCGACCCCAAGCAGTACGAGTGACAGTGTAACCGGTGCATCGTGTGGTGGGTGCAGTGGACGTAACTCATACAGCGGTGCCGGATCGAGCAGTTGTAGTGCGCCAGGTGATGGATACTATACGACCGGGTGTAATAGCAGTAATAATCTGTGTACTGGTCGCAGTGCATGTGGTGATGGTAAGTATTGCAAGAGCGGTGTACAAACGGCATGTACAACAACATCTGGGTGGACAACGGCGACCGGTACGACCACGGCGAGTGCATACACATCATGTTATCAGACACAGACACCAGCGAACTGTGCGAGCGGAACTATAAAAAGAACAGCGAGCAGCATAAGTGGTACCACTATTACATATGGGAGTGCGAGTGTAACGACGGCGTTGAGCGCAAATGCGGGATATTATGTAAATAGTACGGCGTGCAGTGCATGTGGTGGTAATAATTATTATTGTAGTGGTGGTACTGCGGCACGAAAGACGGTTGACAGCGGATATTACAGTACTGGCGGGACAGAAACCACGAGAACCGGCGAGAGCCAATGTACAGCGGGCTACTATTGCAGCAGTGGTGTGCGTTCTGCATGTGCCGGCGGTAAGTACAGCAGTACGGCCGGTGCAACATCATGTTCAAACATAACGGCTGGATATTATTGTTCTGGCGGTGCAAAGACCGCAACCCCCAGCAGTGCCAGCGACAGTGTGGTAAGTGGCGCAACCTGTGGCGGGTGCAGTGGACGTACAAAGTATAGTGGTGCCGGCGCAAGTTCTTGTTCGACTGTGGACGGCGGATATTACACGACCGGATGCAACAGCAGTGGTAATTTATGTACCGGCGAGACAGCATGTAGCGGTCGTACTAAATACTGTTCGAGTGGTGTAGAAAATACGGTTAGCAGCGGATATTATACTACCGGGTGCAACAGCAGTGGTAACGCGTGTACCGGTCAGAGTCAATGTACGGGTCGTACGAAGTATTGCAGCAGTGGTGTAGAAAACACTGTAAGTGGTGGGTACTATACAACCGGATGCAGCAGCAATAACGGATGTACCGGACAAACACAGTGCGAAGCGGCAACATATTGTACCGGTGGTGTAAAATATGACTGCCCAAATGCGACAACATATAAACGTACGACATTCCCATCTGATTATTATTCGCCGACCATTACATCAACAAGTGTCTCAAGTGGCAAGGGATTGACCGCGGCAACATCTTGTTATGTGTTGACTTGGATGAGTAATACACGTGGAACATTGTATGAATACACATATTATAATTCATCATCGGGTAAATATGATGGTTCAAGAATTGGGTATGGTTGGGATTCAGTAAATGCGGGATATTACCTGACAACCAAAGCAGGATGTGGTACATATGCATATTATTCTGAAGCTAAGGAATGTCCATCTGGTTCGTATTGTCCTGGTAAAACTCATGTTGTTTGTAACAGCAGTAATCAATCGACCGTTCACACAACAAACTTTGGTTTGGAATCCTGTCCAACTGCATATCCAAACAGTGCGGCTGGGGCGGATAAGATTGGCAAATGTTATTTAACAACTACATCAACCAAGTATGTTGCATCGGCTGGCGCGGGTCAGGTAACGTGCGCATGTGGTGGTTATTGTCCGGGTGGGACAACGGTGTATTATAACAGTGATGGTGGTTCGGCGACCGGTGGTCGTACGGGATGTGGTTCTGGTAAGTATAATGCCAGCACCGGCAGCAGCGCATCCAGCGCGTGTTCAACGGCGGCGGCGGGATATTACGCGAACAGCTCATGTTCCCAAACGGCGTGTACCGGCGCAACATATTCTGCGGCGGGTGCGGCCACCTGTACCGAATGCCCGACTGCGACTACATATGCAAGCCGTGTAACAGGTTATGGCTATTGGACGTCTGATGGTGTTCATAATACAGTTTACGGTTGTCGTGCATATATCACGGAACAGGACTCTACTGGTGATTACGAATTATCTTGCGGGATTGCAAATGGTGATTATGGTATTGGTGGTGGCGCTGATACCACATGTATGGCGGGACATGTGACATCATGTGCGGCAGGTCGGTATGCGCCGTACGACAATCCAAACGCAAACGTAAAGTGGGCCGCAAGCGTTACAGCCATGGAAGGTCAGGTTTGTGTGTCGGCCAGTGCGGGGTATTACAGCGCGGCTGGTGATTTGACCCAAACGGCATGCGCGGGTGGCAAATACAGTACGGGCGGGGCGGCATCGTGCAGCAATATTACGGCGGGATACTTCTGTGCGGGCGGTGCAAAGACAGCGACCCCAAGCAGTACGAGTGACAGCGCCACCGGTGCATCGTGTGGCGGGTGCAGTGGACGTACAAAGTATAGTGGCGCGGGTGCGAGTTCTTGTTCGACTGTGGACGGCGGATATTACACGACCGGATGCAACAGCAGTGGTAATTTATGTACCGGCGAGACAGCATGTAGCGGTCGTACTAAATACTGTTCGAGTGGTGTAGAAAATACGG
>Ga0310690_10001112_pt1 | contig 50041 bp, 44 predicted proteins | sample AusTroGonzalo_MG_2_FD_207661 | JGI IMG/M metagenome (GOLD analysis project Ga0310690, IMG submission 207661) | Bovine rumen microbial communities from tropical cattle in Woodstock, Queensland, Australia - Gonzalo_04 (v2) (version 2) | ecosystem: Host-associated > Mammals > Digestive system >... | reverse complement strand
TTTCCATAATTATGTCACGGGAGACAAAATGAAACGTAATATTGGCATATTGGTCAAGCTGTGCCTGTCGCACATCTGCTCCGCGCTCTAAAATAGGGATGATATCAGCAAATTCCGCTTCGCGTTTATTGCTTTTAATTATTTTTAACGTATTGCGAAACCACGCATTGATAAATTTTGGAATTTTTTCTTCATAAACGGAAGGGTCTTTATCTAACGAAGCATCTAACCGATAATAGACCGGTTTGCCTTGCAATATGTGTTGAAGTAAATATTTTTTGTCGGTGGGTGTATCCGGCTGTGCACTTTCTTCTTGCCCCGCGGCGGTGGCTTCATCCACAGCATCAGGTATGAACCCCCACTTACTGGCGTGCGCGCAAAGAGCGGTAAAAAGCAGTATGTTTATCAAAGTAAATAATTTTTTCATAATGCGTCACCTTTAATTAAAAAAGTCTTTTAAGTTGAACAGCCAGTTATCTAATTGTTCGTTGAACTCTTTTTGCTCGGCCGTAAGTGCTGCCGTTTTTATTTTGAAGGAAAGATCTTCTTGTTGGACGGTGTTGTTATCTTGCGGGGTTAGTAAAGGAAACGTACTTTCCGGCGCTTGTTGACGCAGGTAAACTTGCAGTGTGCCTGTTTTATCAAACATACGCGTAATGGCTTGCTCGGCCGTGTAGCCCGCAGCATTTGCTTCACCGGGTTGGATGCCGCGCAGAAATTGCACTTCACGCTCGTTATTGGCCTTGTGTTCGCCGGATAACATACACAGTTTGCCGTCTTGCCCGAAGAACGTGTTTCGCTGATAAACGGGAGCGGCTCCCTTTGCCTTGGAATCGCGCAAATTGCGGTTGAATTGTTTTATTTTCCCGTTTTTAACGATAAGTTCCGTTTGGGCGTTATAGACGTAGGAATAGAAAAAAGTTTCCCCGTCAGAGCCAACGGCTTTTATCGGGCGGCCTTGCGCGTCCGCCTGTTCTACGGAAACGGGGGTATAGCGCACAAAAGGGGAAGATGAATTGCGCAAATCTACATCATACACAACGGAAGAAACGCGCTTACCGTTTTGGTAACTTTCTAAGGTGATATGTTGGTATCCGTCCGTAATAAAGCGATATCCCGTTCTGTTTTCGGTCAGGCCGTTTTGATAGGTGTGCACGTCACTAGCGCACAAGCCTTTCCACCCTTCCCCGCGCGAAGTTCCGCGCACTAAATCTATGGCGTTAATAAGTCCCGTGGCGTCATCACAGGTAATCACATTATCTTTATCCATAATGGAAGGCGCACCGGTATCTTCGCTAAACAGCGCATCCGAATTATTGGCGCGTGCCCGCCGGTATTGGTCGGAAACACCCAGCGTGTGCCCGACTTCGTGGACACTTACGGAAGTTTGGGTTTGCAATCCAAATGATAAAAGGATAAAACGTAAGCGGTTCGTCGGCAGATACATGTGTAGCGGGCGTTGCGAAGAATCTACGCAACCGGCCACGCCTTTGCCGAATTTTTCCTGTATTTTTTTAAGCGGTATGAAATGAACAATCAGGCGGGATTGCTCATCGTTTTCGGTTAAACGCACGTCCGCCCCGCGCGTTAAAATGGGGATAATATCGGCAAATTCTTCTTCGCGCCCCGCTTGTTTGATTTGCGCTAACGTCCCTTCAAACCACGCATTAAAAAATTGCGGAATTGTGGCTTTGTAGCGTGCTGTATTTTTGAAATCGTCGGTGTGTAGGGTATAATAAATCGGCTCGCCCGCCACAATGGGCGCGAGTAAATACAGGGTGTCCGTATTACCGCGGGGGTTGCGGGTTACTTCGTCTATAAAGTCCGACTGGAGCCCCCACATATTTGCGTGTGCGCAAAGTGCGGTAAAAATCAGGATATGCAATAAAATAAAAAATCTTCGCATACTTATAGTTTAGTTATTTATAGATAAAAAAACAACCTTTTGCACTTAAATTGCTAAAATACAAATATGTCCAATACCGCCATACAATACTTAAAAGGCATAGGTCCTGCCAAAGCAAAATTATTTGAACGCTTGGAAATAAACACCTTGCGCGACTTACTTTATTATTATCCGCGTACGTATCAAGACCGCCGAATTCCCGCACAAGATTTATTGTTTAATCCGCCGCAACTGGTCGTTTTTAAGGGCCGTGTGCAACGTACCGAACAAGTGCCCGCGCGAAATATTTTAATTTTTAAGGCCTATTTGGTAAACGAACGCGGACACACCATGCAGTGCGTTTGGTTCAAAAAACGCCCTTACCGCGCGTTTCGTTTTGACCCGTTCGGCACACTCAAAAAAGATTTTCGCGCCGGCAGTGAAATGTGGGTGATCGGTAAGCAATCGGAAAATTCCTATTTCGGTAATCAAATGAGTGTGGAAGAATATTATCCGGCGGCGGAAGTGCAAAGTGCCTTGCACGCGGGCCGTTTGACCCCTATTTACGCGCTAACCGAAGGACTGACCAATAAACAATTACGCCAATGTGTGTGGGACGTTTTGCATGGCGATACGCTTACGCGGGAGCAGGAAATTTTACCGCCCGAATTACTTACTAAACGCAAATTATTGCATATTACGCAAGCGTTGGAAGCGGTGCACTTTCCGCGCAGCGGGGAAGCCTTGCGCGCGGCGCGGGCGCGGCTTGCTTATGAAGAATTTTTACTTTTGGCTACCGCATGGGGCATTAAGCGCACGCAAACTAAAATTTTGGCAAAAGATTATACCTATACGATAAAAAAGCATTTGCTGACACCTTTTCGGGAGCATTTAGGTTTTGAATTTACAGGCAGTCAAAAAAAAGTAATTAACGAAATTTTCAAAGATTTATGTTCGCCGCGTCCTATGAATCGCCTGTTGCAGGGGGACGTCGGTTCGGGCAAAACGATAGTCGCCCTAAGCGCCATGCTTTTGGCCGTAGAGAACGGCTATCAAGCCGTACTCATGGCTCCCACCGAAATTTTAGCCGAGCAACACTTTTTAACCTTTAAGAAATTTTTAGCGGGACTACCCGTTAACGTGAGCGTGCTTACTTCCAGTACAACGGCGGCTGCACGCAAAAAAATACTGCGCGAGTTGGAAGAAGGGAAAATTGATATTCTGCTGGGTACCCACGCGGTTATTCAAGATGACGTCAAATTTCATAACTTGCGTTTGGCGGTAATTGACGAACAACACCGCTTCGGTGTTAAACAGCGCAGTAAACTTAAAGAAAAAACCGCTAAATTGGATTTACTTACCATGACGGCTACCCCTATCCCGCGTACGCTTGCGCTCGCGTTCTACGGCGATTTGGATGTGTCCACCATCAGTGAATTGCCGCCGAATCGGCGCCCCATACGTACCGAATCCGCCGGTAGCCAACTGGCTTACGAGCGCGTGCGCGAAGAAGTGCAAAAAGGCCGTCAGGCCTATATTGTGTTTCCGCTTATTGAAGAGAGCGAAAAAATTTCCGCCAAAGCGGTTACGGAAGAATTTGAAAAGTTAAAAAAAGTGTTTCCGCAATTTCGGTTGGCGGTGCTTCACGGGCAGATGAAACAAAAGGAAAAAGAAGCGGTGATGGCCGATTTTGCCGCGCACCGCAGTGATATTTTGGTGGCAACGCCCGTTATTGAAGTGGGAATTGATGTTAAAAACGCCACGATTATGGTGATTGAAAACGCCGAGCGTTTTGGGCTGGCGAGTTTGCACCAACTGCGCGGGCGCGTGGGGCGTGGAGAGTTCGCCAGTTTTTGTATTTTAGTGCCCGAGCACGCGGGCAGTGTGGCGCGCGAGCGGGTGGACATTATTTGCCAGACTGCAGACGGGTTTAAGATAGGCGAGCGCGATATGCAGTTGCGCGGCCCGGGCGAGATTTTGGGCACGCGCCAAAGTGGGGAGTTGGATTTTAAGGCGGGCAATATGTTCAAGGACCGCGAAATTTTACAATGGGCCATTGAAGACCGCGACGAACTTTTAGCGCAAGACCCCCATTTACAAGCGCCGTCGAACGCGCTGCTGCGCCGGAAACTCATTGAACTTTACGAAAAGAATTGGCATTTGATAGATTTAAGTTAACTATGAAAAAATTTTATTTCATCTTGTTTTTGTTTGCTTGTGTGGGGAATTTATTTTCCGCCCCGCTTTACCGCGCGGGAGAAACGAAAAGCCCCGCCACCGATTTTTATCGTTGGGAAGTCGGGGCGGATTATATATATTCGTTTATGGGGTTAAAAGACCGCTTCGGCTCCAATGCGTTGCGCGGCGCACAGGGAGTAGGGGTACGCGCGTTATACAACCTAACTCCTTATATCGGGGTTGGGGCGGAAGGATCACATTTTTTCGGGCAGTCGTTCGGTAATTTTGTGAGTAAATATGAGCAGGACCGCGCGGGCGTTCTCTTAAAATTAACCTTATCTCCGGATGTGTCCCCTCGGGTTTACGGGGTGTTCGGTATCGGCAAAAGCCGTCACCGGTTTGTGTACCGCAAAACACCGGCAACGCTGCACTGGAAAAACGGGACATCTTCCGCGACCTACCTGCAAGCGGGATTAGGAGCCGAAACGGATATTTGGAAAAACTTTTTTATCGGTGCGGAAGGTGATTTTAACTATCACCCGACGACTTCGCTTAATTTCTACTACCGCTTAAAACGTAAGTGGGCCTTTTCCGGCCGGTTACGGATCGGCGTGCGGTTTTAATTATTTCTTTTTAGCGCGTTTTTTGGTCTTTTTAACCGGTTGGGGCGGTGGTGGCGGGGGAAGTTGCTTTTGGTAAAAATTTATAATGCCCTCGTATAATGCTTGCACAAAAATGCGTTGCCCCGCGTCTGTACGCGCCATTTGCTCCTGCTCGGGGATAATCAAATGGGCATTTTCCACTAAAATACTCGGGAAGTCCGAAATCCGCGGGATAAACAATACATCATTTAGCGTAAGTCCCTCATCGGGGAGCGGTACGTTTTTGATAAAAGCGGCGTGCATTTCACGGGCTAAATCAAAACTATGCGGATAAGCGTAAAAAATCGTAAAGCCGCGCGGCTTGGCGGACGGGTCCGTCGTATTGGGCAGCGCGTTATAGTGCAAACTTACAAAAATATGGGCGTTATTTTTAGCGGCAAAATCGTAGCGTTGGTTAAGGGTCATTTTATTATCGCCTTTGCGCGTCATCAGCACGGTGGCTCCCGCCGCTTCCAACATGGGTTTGAGTTTTTCGGCTAAGGCCATAGTCCCTTGAAATTCCAAATAGCCGCTAGGCCCTATCGCGCCGTCGTAAGGTACTTTGGTGCGCGGGTTATGGCCGGCGTCCAAGACAATGCGAGCCCCCTTTAAGGGTTTTTCCCACGTGGCTTGCGTTTCGGGGCGTATCATAAAATCTATATGTAACTTATTATCTTCAAATTTATAGCGGTGCCCCCAAAGCGTATTTTCTTCTTTTAAGTGTGCGATAAATGTATAGGTTTTATCGGCGGTTTGGGCCCAATCTACCCGTTCTAAAAGCGGGTTAGTCGCGTCAAAACTGAAACTTTCTTCAAAATCATCTATGCCGTAGAGAATAATTTGCACAGAGTCGCTAAACTCGCGGATACTAAACGTGGTGGGGTGCGTTAAGTCAAAGGTTAAACGGGTGCGCCTGTCGTTGTAATCAATGTGCATATCCGAGAGTGTGTTTTTATAATCCGCACCGGGGGCGGAAATATCTTTTAAGCGTCTTTTCTCCAGCCACGCCGATTCTTTGTCGTTGAGTTGCAAGCGGTATTGGTTATTCATTACGCCGCTTACGCGCACGTCGCCGTAAGCGCGGTAAAAGGGATATAAGTTGCCCGAAGGGGTAGGCAATTTGCGCAGTTTAACGCCGTTTAGGGTAACGCGCGCGTAGGTAAAGGGTTTTTGGGCGTCGCGTACTTTGATTTTGGCGGGCGCAACGGCTTTGGCTTTAGTATTGCGCGGCCCTTTGGTCAGTTTATAGGTTACTTTACTGCGCAGCGGTTTTTGGTCGGGCTTAAAGGTATATTGGGCGCGGTAATTGCCGGGGTTGGCCGGATCTTCCTTCATGGTGATATTTTTGGCCCCTTTCACGCCGGATAGCGAAAACGTTACCTGTGCGTGCGGGGTGCCCTGCGCAAAAAGGGAAATCGTATCGTTGGGTAAAAGTTCCACCGCACTTTGCGGAAATAGGGCTGTTTTATCAAAAGCGGCTTTGTGTTCAAATTTGCTGATATCGGTGCCTTCTATGTTCACATGACGCACCGCCTGATAGGTTTGCGTGGGGGTAGTAGCGGTCAATACAAACGGGAAATTCCCCGTCTGCACCGGTAAAAATGCGATAAAACCCCCGTTGTCCGATACGGCCACCTGCGTGCCGTTTATCGTTAGGGTTACGGGCTTTTGCACGTTCACGCGCCCGAACAGAAAAATATTTTTGGCCCCGCGTTCAATGCGCATATTTTCATAGGGATATTGCACCGAAATAGGAGCCGTTTTCGCCGCAGGGCTGTTTTGTGCGGGCAAATAAGGAGCAATAGGGATATCTTCGGCAAAACTCAAAAAAGGAATAAAAAAAACGGATAATAACAAAAAAACTATTCTTTTCATACTCATAAAATGATAACATAATTTTATGGTGAATGGTGAAGATGTTTTACATTTCATGGATACCTACTTGGATATCGCACATATTCCGGACGCAAGCCATAACGGCTTACAAGTGGAAGGCGCACAACGGGTAGGTAAGATTGTATTCGGCGTATCGGCATCACTGGAGTTATTCCGAAAAGCAAAAGATGCCGGAGCCGATATGATAGTGGTTCACCATGGCCTTTTATGGGGCCAAGAAGAAACGTTGACGGGCCTTTTCCGCGAAAGGGTGGCTTTTTTACTAAAGCACAATATTTCCCTAGCGGGTTATCATTTGCCGTTGGATAAACATCCCGTCGTAGGGCACAATGCGTGCCTGATGCGCGCAATAGGTGCGCAGCGTTTGCAGCCGTTCGGGGAGTACCACGGAAACTTAATCGGTTTTTCGGGGGTAGTGGAACAAACGGACCTGCCGGTATTGGTTAAAAAATTAGAAAATTTTTGCCAAACACAAGCGCGGGTATTTGCTTTCGGTTCGCCGAAAGTGGAATCGGTGGGAATAGTGAGCGGCGGGGCGTATAGTATGCTCCCGCAAGCCATTTCCGCTAAGTTAGACGTGTTTGTTACGGGCGCGTTGGATGAGCCCGTGCAAGAGTGGTGCCGCGAAGGGCACATCAACTGCGTCGCGCTGGGGCATTACAGTTCCGAACGGGCCGGCGTTTTGGCACTGATGGAGTTGGTGGCCAAACGTTTTGAAGTAGAAACCGAATTTATAGATATTGCAAACCCGTTGTGAGCAATAGGTGGAGGAAAAAATGGAAAAAAAGTTGTTCAAAAAAATTGAGACCTACAAAAAAGAAATTATTGAGTGGCAGACGAATATGATTGCATGCCCAGCCGTATCTCCCGACGGAGGAGGAGAAGGAGAAGGGGAAAAGGCCGCCTATTTGCTCTCGGAACTCAAAAAAATGAAATTATTTGACGAATTATTCGTTATTAACGTGAAAGACAAACGCGCCAAAGGCGGTATGCGTCCGAATATTGTTGCCAAATATTACGGCGAAAATAAAAATAAAACGTTTTGGGTAATGGCGCACATGGACGTGGTGCACCCGGGCTCTTTAGATTTGTGGAAAACCGATCCGTATAAAGCCGTTGTAAAAGGCGATAAGATTTACGGGCGCGGCTCGGAAGATAACCATCAGGGGTTAGTGTCTGGCTTGCTCGTTGCCAAAGCCATGATGGACTTGGGCTACAAACCCCCTTGCAACTATGCGCTTTTACTTAATGCCGACGAAGAAGTGGGCAGCGATTACGGCATTATAGAAATTTTGAAAAAACACGGCAAAATCTTCGGTAAAAACGACGCCTTTATGGTCCCCGACGGCGGTAACGCAGAGGGAACCATGATTGAAATTGCCGAGAAGAATTTATTGTGGGTTAAAGTTTCCGTTTTCGGGGTGCAGGCGCACGGGTCTATGCCTTTAACGGGTAATAACGCGCACCGCGCCGCGTCGCACCTTATCGTAAAGGTGGACGAAGTGTTACACAAAAAGTTTAATAAAAAAGATAAACTTTTCGCGCCCGAAGTATCCAGCACCTTTGAGCCGACCAAGCATGAAGCCAATGTGCCCAACGTCAATACGATTCCGGGGTCTGACGTATTCTATTTAGATTGCCGCGTATTGCCTTGCTACAAAAATGATGACGTGATTAAAGAAATTCAAAAAGCGGCCAAGGAAATTGAAAAGAAATTCAAAGTGCAAATTAAAATTGATGTGTTGCGCTCGGAGAGTTCTTTGCCCACCGACCAAAAGGCCGCTATCGTAAAACTGACCCAAGAGGCCGCCAAAGCCGTATATAAGAATAATGCGCGCCCGATGGGTGTGGGCGGCGGCACCGTGGGAGCCTACTTGCGTAATGCGGGCTACCCGGTGGTGGTGTTCTCTAAATTGGACGATATGGCTCACCAACCCAACGAATACAGCAGTATTAAAAATACGATAGGTGATGCTAAAGTGTTTACCTATATTGCGTTGCGTTTGAAATAGGGGACGTTATGAAAAAAGGCTTTAGCAATACGGAACTGATTATTGTGATTTTGGTATTTGCGACGTTGTTATTTTTCGCAGTGCCGAAATTTTTGTTGTTGGTGCATAAAGCGCAGGAAGGGCACACCAAACATGAACTGGTACGCGTGCGCAGTGCTATTGCGGCATATTACGGGGAACATGAGGGCGTTTATCCGACGGATGATTTATCGTCTTTGGTCCCCGCGTATATTGAAAAAATACCGCAGGCAAAAGTTCCGGGCTTTGAGCCTTCCAATGCGGTGTCCACAGGGAATTTTGAACAATGTTTCACCAAAAAGGGCGGTTGGGCGTACGTAAACGACCCCAAAGACCCGCGTTTCGGTGATTTTTTTGTTAATGTGGATGCGCGCGACAGTTACGGCAGGGAGTGGCAAAGCCACTAAATTTAACCCCCGCGTAAGCGGGGGAATTTTATGGGGTAAGGGTTATTTATGATTACAACCAATACGCTTATTTTAATTTTTGCGGGGCTTTTCGGCCTTGTACTGGGCAGTTTTTTCAACGTGTGTATTTACCGCATTCCGCGGGAAAAATCTATCGTTTGGCCGGCTTCTTTTTGCCCCAAATGCAATACGCCTATCCGCTGGTACGACAATATTCCGGTACTAAGTTTTTTATTTTTGCGCGCCAAATGCCGTCATTGTAAGGCGCCGATTTCGTGGCAATATCCGTTGGTAGAGAGCATAACGGCCCTTTTAACGGTTTTGTTTGTGTATCGTTACGGGTTAAGCGTGTGGACCATCGGTGTATTGGCGGCAGTGTATTTTTTGATTATTCTGTCGGTTATTGATATGCAACTGATGATTATTCCCGACCGCTTTTCCTTGGGGCTGATTGTTTTGGGGTTGGCATTTGCGTGGTGTAACCCGAATTTTGAAGGCGTATGGTGGCAGAAAGAACTTTACTCGCTTTTGGGTGCGGCCGTTGGGCTTTTGGGCACGCTCGCGATTGCGCTAATCGGCTCGTGGATTTTTAAGAAGGAAGCCATGGGCGGCGGAGACGTTAAACTCATGGCTGGAATCGGCGCGTTTATCGGGTGGCAGGGCGTGATTACCACCATTGTCATCGGGTCGTTTTTCGGCCTTGTTTATGCGGTGTTTTTAATGATTTTCAAGGGCAAAAAAGGCGGGGACGCTATCCCGTTCGGGCCTTTTTTGAGTTTGGCGGCACTGGTGAATTTCTTTTATCTCATCACGCCGGCTATGCTCGTTATAGAATTTTAATCGTTTAGGTTAACCAAAAAATCAGCCAGTTTGCGGAAAGCGCGTCCGCGGTGGCTGATTTTATTTTTGTCTTGTTCGCTCATTTGTGCAAAGGCTTTGCCCGTTTCGATAACGATAAAAATAGGGTCATAGCCGAACCCGTTTACACCGGCATAACTTTGGGCGATTTCCCCTTCCACCACCCCTTCAAAACAATGCGTTTGCCCGTCGGGGAAAGATACACACGCTATGGTGCGAAAACGTGCGGTGCGTTTTTCGGGAGGGACGCCCTGTAAGGCGCGCAGTAATTTCTCGTTATTGTCTTGCGACGTGGCATTTTCGCCCGCGTAACGGGCGGTATGCACGTTAGGTGCGCCACCCAGCGCGTCTACAAAAAGGCCTGTATCATCGGACAAGGTAATTAACCCCGTTTGCTTTGCGCCCGCTACGGCTTTAAGACGCGCATTTTCCGCAAGCGTATCGGCGGTTTCTTCGGGCATAATAAAACCAGACCTGTCCAAAATACTCTCGTAGGTGATAACTTCCCCGCTTTTGGTTTGAGCGGGTAAAATTCCTTTGAGTTCGGTGAGTTTGTGTAAATTGCCCGTGGCGATAAAAATTTTCATCTTTATTTTTCCGGTATCGGTTGTAAATCCCACAATGAAATAAGGCGTAACAGGGTGCGCAAAGACGCTTCCATAATATCCGCGTCGGCATATTCGCGCTCGCTGTCGGGGTTAAACTGCCCCGTAAAAATACCCGTCGCGGGCAAGCCCTTAAACGAAAGGACTGCGCCGTCCGTTTCGCCGCGGGCCGCGCGTAGAACGGGCTCTATATCTTCGGCTCGCATAGCCTGCTGGGCCAGTGTGACGACGTGTTCGGGCAAAACCTGTTTCATATTTTGGTAAATATCCGTAAAGGAAATCTGCGCCTGTGCGCGGGGATAGAGCGCTTTAGTCGTTTTGAACGCTTGGTTTACTTGTGCGGTGAGTTGGTCCGTTTCTTCTTGGGTAAACGCGCGCACATGGCCGGAAAATTCGGTTTTATTGCCTTGCGTGCGGATATTATCTAAATAGATATACCCCTTTTTGCCGGACGTTGTTTCGGGCCGGCTGATACGCGGCAGTAACGTGTGAAAATCGGACGCCATAAGTAAATTATCGGTAAAAGCGGAGTTGTGGGCGTAGCCGGCTGGAACGGCGCGGTTTCCCGTGAAAAAGCCGCTAAAATCCCGCGCAAAAAATGTTTCGTTGGTGATTTGCCCGATATCGCCGCCGTCAAAGGTGTAGGCGTAGTCGGCCCCCAAAGCAGTAACGTCTGCTTTCTCAATGCCTTTGCGGGTGTGTTCGTCCGGCGTAAACATAATTTTAAGTGTGCCGTGTGCCAGTTCGGGGTGTTTATCCAAATACTCCACCGCACTCATAATCACGGCAATTCCCGCTTTATCGTCTGCCCCCAAGAGTGTATCCCCCGACGCGGTAATAATGTCGTGCCCGTAAGCGCGGGCGAGTTGGGGGGAGTTTTCGGGGTTGATAACCGCCTTTTTTTGTGCATTGATGACAATATCGCCGCCTTTATAGTTGTGGTGCACTTGAGGAATAACGTTTTTACCGCTGATTTGCGCGCCGGTGTCTAGGTGTGCGATAAGCGCAATAGCGGGCGATTTGCGTTTGGAGTTGGCGGGTATTTCCGCCGTTAAGATGCCGGATTTATCCACCTTTACTTTTTGTGCGCCGTATTTTTTGAGTTCTTTGGCGAGTTCCCCCGCAAATTTTAATTGTCCCGCACTGCTGGGAACTTTGTTTGCGGCGGGGTTGGCTTGCGTGTCAAACGTTACATACTTATTAAAGCGCGCTATAAGTTGTTCTTTGGAGTCGCTTTTTTTGTAGTGCGTGTTGGATTTCCAATCCAGATTCTGCGCCGTTACCGTTATCGGTAACAGCGCAATTAAACAGGCCATAAGGAGTTTTTTCATTATTTCAGATCCTCAAGGGATGAAACGGCTTGCGCAAACGCGAGTTTCGCCGCCGCCAACTCCGCTTTGGTCTTTTCTATCTGTTCCTGCGGAGCGTGTTTAAGGAAGTTTTCCTGCGCCAAACGCATTTCGCGCGAAGCGATATTGGCTTTGGCTACGGACATATCTTTCTCTAAACGTTTACGTTCTTTGTCAAAGTCAATAAGCCCTTTGAGCGGTACGTAAATAACCACATTTTCAAAGGTTGCCGTTGCGGTTTGCGCAGGTTTGGGTGCATTCACCCCTAAAGTTAATTCGTCCACTTTTGCCATAAGTTTAATGTAGTTTTCGTACGCGCGGATAACGGTTAAATCTTCTTCCTTGTGCGCCGAGATGACCGCCTTAATCTTAAGGGCGGGGGGAACATTAAACTGGCTGCGAATCGTGCGGATTTCTTTGGTAATGCCTTGCACAACGGTCATTTTGCGTTGGGCATCCGTATTGACCCAAGACGCATTAAATTGCGGGTAAGACGTATTGAGCAAAAACTCCTCTTTTTCGCCTACGTAAGGGCGCAAGGACGACGCAATTTCTTCGGTTACGAACGGAATAAGCGGGTGCAGGGCTTGGAGCGTCTTAAATAAAATATTGACGCACAAAGCCATGACGTGCTCTTTTTCGTCCGTCTGAAAACGTTGTTTGGCCAGTTCAATGTACCAATCGCAGAAGTCGTCCCACAAAAAGTGATAAAGTGCGTTGGACGTAAGGGCCAAATTGTATTTCTCAATTCCTTCGCGTGCGGTTTTAACGGCACTGGCGAAGCGGTCCAAAATCCACACGTCGGCGAGTTCGGTTACTTTTTCGGGCAGAGTTAAGGGCCCTTGGATGCCTTCCATATTCATCAGAATAAAGCGCGAAGCGTTGTAGAGTTTGTTGCAGAAGTTACGCGCGCCCGTAATGCTTTCTTCGGCGTAGGGGATATCCTTGCTGGGAACGGCTTGCATCAAGAGCGAAAAACGCACCGCGTCGGTGCCGTACTTGGCATTCATATCCAACGGGTCAATGACATTACCTTTGGTCTTGCTCATTTTTTGGCCGTGTTTATCGCGGATGATGCCGTTTAGGTACACGTCTTTGAACGGGAGTTTGCCCGTAAAATTAAGCCCCGTCATCACCATACGCGCCACCCATAAATAGAGAATTTCATAACCCGTTACCATTACGCTGGTGGGATAAAAGTGGTCCATTTGCGGTGTTTTTTCCGGCCAGCCGAAAACGGACATGGGCCACAACGCAGACGAAAACCATGTGTCCAATACGTCGGGGTCTTGCACTAAATCGTGCCCGTGACAATGGGGACATTCTGCCGGTTTTTCATAAGAAATAATCGGCTGTGCGCCGTCTTCAAAAGAGACTTTGGTCAGTTGTTCTTTGCCCTGTTTATCGGTGGCAAAGGTAAGTCCGTTTGCACTGCACTGCCGGCAATACCACACGGGGATGCGGTGCCCCCACCAGATTTGGCGAGAAATGCACCAGTCCTGAATATTTTTAAGCCAGTTGAGAAACGGATTTTTCCAGTTGGATGGGTGGAACTTTAGTTCTTCTTTTTCGGCCGCTTCAATGGCAGGTGCGGCAATATCTTTCATTTTGACGAACCATTGTTCGCTCATAAACGGCTCAATGGGGCTGCCGCAGCGGTAGCATTTGGATACGGCGTGATTATATTTTTCTTCTTTCACAAGAAGTCCCGCTTCGTCTAAATCTTTAACGGTTTCTTTGCGGCAAACGTCGCGGTCCATGCCGAGGTATTTTTCGGGGCAGTTAATCATCTTGCCCTTGTCGTTAATCACCGTCATAATCGGTAAATTGTGGCGTTTGCCGACTTCGTAGTCGGTGGCGTCGTGGGCGGGCGTGATTTTTAAGGCGCCCGTTCCGAATTCCATTTCCACGGCTTCGTCGGCAATTATCGGAATCGCGCGGTTAGCAAGCGGGATAATCACTTTCTTGCCCACCATATCCGTAAAGCGCGGATCTTTGGGGTTGACGGCGATAGCGGCGTCTGCGTAAATTGTTTCGGGGCGGGTGGTGGAAATCACAATCCCGTCCGAGCCGTCCTCGCCTTTGTAGCGCAAGTGCCAAAGTTTGCCGGCTTCGGGTTCGTGTTCTACTTCAATATCCGATAAGGCGGTGGAACAACGCACGCACCAGTTGATTAAGCGTTTTCCGCGGTAAATGTATTTTTTATCCCACCACTCTTTGAAACAATGATAAACGGCTTTGGCGCGTTTTTCATCCATGGTAAAGCGGATATCGGACAAATCGAGCGCCCACCCCATTTGGCGGAATTGGTTGAAAATGGCGTTGCCGCATTCGTGGTACCACTCCCAAACGACTTTCAAAAATTCTTCGCGTCCTAAATCGTGGCGGGTTTTGTGTTGTTCTTTGGCGAGTTTTTTCTCAATGACGTTTTGCGTGGCAATACCGCCGTGGTCGGTGCCGGGTACCCAGTAAGCGTCTTCACCGAACATACGGTGCGCGCGGATAAGCGTATCCTGCAGGGTGTTGGTAGAAGCGTGCCCCATGTGCAAAGCCCCTGTAATATTGGGCGGGGGAATCACGATAACAAAAGGTTTTTTATTCTTATCTTGTTTGGCGGCGAACAAACGGGCATTTTGCCATTTGTCGGCGAGTTTTTTTTCTACTTCTTGCGGTTCATACGCTTTGGGTAACATAATAATTCCTCTTTACTTGGTTTAATCGCGTAATGTGACTTTACGCGCTTACTTCTATTTTACTATTTTACGGGGACTAATTACTATTTCCACTAGCCAACGCGGTTTATTTTTGTCACAATATAGGTATGGAAGAAGAAATCATAGAAGCCGAAGTATTGGATGAAAACGGACGCCCTATCTCGCAAATCGGGGTGCCGTCCGGCTATGACCCCAACAGCACCGACCATGCCCGCCCGAAAGGCGACACGGGGGGACTACTCGGCGGATTTTTAGTGCTCTTTACGGGCTTTGTGATGACGCTTTTGGTGGCGCTAGTCTCACTGGTTTTTGTGTTGCCCGTGATGATTTTAGGCAAACTTTTTGCGGCGCTGTTTCGTAAACCGCGCGCGTAATTTTGTGCGGTGCGTTTGGCGAAACGATTTTTATTTGATATAATATAAGTACTTCCAAAACGATTTTGGAGAGGTGGCCGAGTGGTTTAAGGCACAGTCCTGGAAAGACTGCAATGGGGAAACTCATTCGAGAGTTCGAATCTCTCCCTCTCCGTTTGCTTTGTAAAACGCGCCACTACTTTGTTGCTCATTCGGTCGGATACCTCCGCCCTACGGGCGCGTTTCCGCCAGTATTCCTTCTAAACTCGCGCCTAGAACTAAAGCATTTTTCTTTGATAAAAATTTCGCGTTCTTGCGCCTAGAATTAGGGCTTTTCATTTTGAAGACTTCCACATCTGTGCACCTAATTTACGGTGATAAAATTACGGGAGCAATTCCCGTCAAATCGTATGCGCCAAGCGGCAAAAGGGCCTATATCAAAATTAGGTCTTTTGGCTCTTGTAAAAAAAACGGTCAAGATGATAACATAATAAGTGAAGTATCATTTTTATAGGAGAAATTATGCATAGAAAACTGATTCTTTTAGTTGCCGTGTGCTTGTTCGCAACGGGCGCATGGGCAAAAGATATTGTTATTTACCACACGACCGATATGCACGGGCACTACTTCAGCCGTGCGGATAAAAACGGCGCGCAGTTCGGCGGTTTTGCCCGTTTGGAAACGTTACTCAAAAACACCAAAGAACCGTTTTTACTTTTGGACAGCGGGGATTTCAGCAGCGGCTCGCACGAAGCAAGCGTTTCGGCGGGGAAATATTCTACCGATTTAATGAATATGACCGGATACCATGCGTTAACCATCGGCAACCACGACAGCGACTTCGGGGACGCGGGGTTAAGCAAAATGCTTGCCGATTTTGACGGCGACGTACTTGCAATGAATATGTCAAACTTGCATATCCCCAACAAAAGCATTAAACCCCATGTAGTCTATAACGTGGAAGGGGTTAAAGTGGGGATAATCGGCGTGGCGATGGACGGGTCCGGCATGGAACGGATGAAGATTGTTAATGCGCCTACTGCGCAGGAATTTGAAGCGCAAATTCAGGCGGTTAAGCAAAAAGGCGCGGAAGTGATTATCATTTTAGCGCACGACTCGTTATTGGATGATGAAAGTATTTCTGCCGATAAACGCAGTAATATTTTAGCCCCTTTGAAAGAAGCCCCTTCGTTTAAGGATGTTACGCTTATGCTCGGCGGGCACGCGCATATCCAGCGGTTGGTGGGCAAATTAGCCGCGGATGACGGGCAAGGCCCTTGGGCTTTGGAAGGCGGGCCGTATATGGGCAGTGTGGATAAAACCGTTATTCATAAAGATGATAAAACCGGAAAAATTTCCGTTGAAAAACCGGTATTTATTGATTTGAACGGGCAAGAAGACGAAAATATCAAAAAATATTTGGATAAAATCCGCGATACGTCTTTGGACAGCACTATTTTCGCTTACGTGCCCAAACTTATTACCAAATATCCGTCCCCCGAACAGGTGGACCGCGCGCCGGCCGTTGCCCGCTTAATGGCGGACCAAATGTATAAAGCGATTGCTCCGGAAGAAAAAATTGATTTGGCGGCCTATTCGCTCAATTCCACCCGCAGCGATTATAAACCCGCGCAATTAACCGGCCGTTACTTTGCGGAAATGGCCCCTTATGACGAACACGCCGGTACGTTTGATATTACCGGTTCGCATTTGTTGCGTGCCATGCAGGAATCGCTCGGTTTTCGCGACGGGAGATGTTTTTCCGTTTACGGCTATTCCAAAAACGTACACTTGCAAATTATGTGCAAAGGCGAAAAGCCGTTGTTGGTCCGTGCCACCGTTAACGGCAAGGAAATCAACCCGCGTAAGACGTACCGCATGGCCATGCTGACGCACTTGCCGCGCGGATTTTACGAAGGAAAACCTTTCCAAGTGTTAGCATCCGACGCGGTGGACGACGGCAGCGTGATTAAACACTACCGCGACGTGAAAAGCGCGAGCATGCTTTTCGGTATTATTGAGCAGTTTAAGCAAGAACAAGGGCAAGATATACCCGCCTTTATAGCACCGGCGGACGTGCAGATTGAAGAAGTAAACTCGTTGAAAACGCCCTTGAGTGACTCCGAGTCGGTAAAAGCCGGCAAACGGGTTACGAAATTGTTACAAAAAGCCTTAAACGCAAAATAAGTTAAAAAGTGCAACTATAAAAACTCCCTGCTCAAAACAGGGAGTTTTTATTCGCTTATGCGGCGGAAAAATTGTTGCACGCGTTTATCGCAACGCACGTCGCCTATTTTTATTTGGCGTTGCAAATGGACCCCGTTTAAGGAGCGGCAACGGCTCAGTGCTACATAGGTTTGCCCCGTCGCAAACGCACCGCGCCCCATATCCAAATAGATATTTTCAAACGTGAGTCCTTGCGATTTGTGAATCGTAATTGCCCACGCGAGTTTTACGGGGTATTGCGTAAAGGATCCTTTGGATTTCCTTTCCAATTTTAAGGTAAGCGGGTTATATTCGTAGCGGAATTGTTCCCACTGCGCTAAACCGACTTCGTAAATGTGGCCTTTCAGATTCACTTGCACAAAATCGGGCCCTAAATCATACACATAACCGATATCGCCGTTGACCCAGCGTTTGTCCGCGTCGTTGTTGAGCATCATAATTTTGGCGCCTTTTTTCAAGTGGAGTTCATCTTCGGCGGGAAGCGTTTTGCTGAAATTCCCGCTTATCTGCGCAGGGTAAACAAATTCTTTATCCGGCAGACCGGCTAAATAACGGCGGTTGCGCCACGACACGTTTTCGTTGGTGGTGGCTAAAATAATGGAGTCGGCAATTTGGTCCGGCTTTTGGGCGGTAATATGGGGGTTGAGCCACGCGTCTAACTCCGCCTGTGTAATGCGTCCGTCGCGGATGCTGTTGAGCAGTTGCACGAAAGAGACGTCTTGCTGTTGGCGGAAAATGCGTTTGAGTTCAAACACTTCCACGGGAATTTCGCGCAAAACGCGCGCTTCAAAAAAATAGGGACTTGCGTAACGCTCGTTGAAAAGTTCCGCCAAACCGCTGTCTTGGTTTTCTTCCACGGGCGGAAGTTGGAATAAATCGCCGAATAAAATAATTCTTTTCCCGCCGAAAGGCAAGGTGTTGCCGGATGAAACGCGCAAAATATAGTCCATAGCATCTAACAAATCGGCGCGCAACATAGACGCTTCGTCAATGATAATCGTTTGGAAACTCTCTACTATGCGCCGTCTAAGTGGGGGCAAATCGTCCAAAGCCATTAAATTGCCGGGTTGCAGATGAAAAAACGAGTGTATGGTTTGTCCGCGCACGTTAATCGCGGCAATACCCGTCGGCGCGAGCACAACGGCATCTTGCGCGCTATGTTGCACAAAATAGCGCAGTAATGTGGTTTTGCCCGTACCGGCGCGGCCGGTAATAAAAATTATCGGCTCTATGGCGCGTCGGTTTTTGAGTAGGGCGAGCGCGTCCTTAAATTCGTCGGTTAAAATAATATCTTCGCTTTCGGGCATAGTTAAATTTTACATCTTGCGCGGTGCGCGCAAATTGGTATAATCGGTACTATGGATAATAACATTTTTAATGCATTTTTGCTCAGTTTTTTTGCGGGTATGGCAACGGCTTTAGGCGGGCTTTTTGCCTTCTTTATCAAGCGGGAAAATCTTGCCGCCTTGGCGGTTGGACTAGGATTTTCGGCCGGAGTGATGATTTATGTTTCGTTTATGGAACTTTTGCCGCAAGCACAGCATTATGTAGCGTCAAAAGCGGTAGTAACGGGATTATTTTTTGCGGGTATTTTATCGGCATGGCTGATAGATGCTTTTTTACCCTCACATCATGTGGAAAACCACACGTTAGATAAAACGAATAAGTTAAAGCATACGGGTTTATTTACGGCAATGGCACTGGCGGTGCATAACTTCCCCGAGGGAATGACTACCTTTATGGCGGGGGTAGATAATATGACGTTGGGTGTTTTTATTGCGTTGGCGGTGGGGGTGCACAATATTCCCGAGGGGATAGCGGTAGCCCTGCCTGTTTTTCACGCCACAGGATCGCGCAAAAAAGCATTTTTATATAGTTTATTTTCAGGACTAACGGAACCGGTGGGAGCACTAGTAGGGTTTATGTTGTTACAATTTTTCTTTCATCAGGCGGTGATAGGGGTTTTGTTTGCGTGGGTGGCGGGAATTATGGTGTATTTGTCGTTAGATGAGTTATTACCGACTGCACACGAATATGGCGACGGGCATCAAGTGATATGGGGAGTTATCGGCGGAATGGCGGTGATGGCGACTGCGTTGGTAGTATTTTGAATAGGTTAATAAAAGACACCGGAGCGGAAATTTTTTCTGCTCCGGTGTGTAAAGTTGCAAAGTCCACTCGTTTCTTACAATTGGCTGATGGCAAAGGAAATAATCATCCCCAGCGTGTAGCTGGTAATATTGATTACCAAACTGAGCACCACGGAATCTTTAAGCGAAATATTGCGCCGATTAAAACCTTTAATGATAAACGCTTCCACCACCGCGCAGAATATCCAAAGTAAAAATCCGCCCGTTACGTAGCGCGCGAGCCAATACCACGATACCGCCGTAGTGAGAATATTGGCAAAGGCAATACTCCACAAAATCATCAGCCGCTTTTTGGAATAGCGCAAATAGGCCGCGGCGGCCAAGAGTTCCAAAAGCAAAATTAAAAATAACGCTTGCCACGCTTCGGGTTGTTTCCAAACGGGCACTTCGGGTTGGGCAATCGTTTTGTGCACAATCAACTTGTCCCCGTCCACCACCACATTAAAGGAAGTGTGCAGCGATTTTGGGGTGGCAAATACGTCACTTTCGCGCGTAACGCCGTCGCTAAACGTGATGATGAGTTTTTGGAAAGGGTCGTATTCGTACGCTACCGAACGGCACGCTTTTTCGGTGCAGTCCATACGTTGCGCGCCGTAATCGCCCAGCGGTTTAGCCGATAAACATAAACTATCGGTACACTGGATTTGTTCACTGCGCACCGCGTCAATGGTAAGCGGAGTCAGCGTATTAAACGTGAAAGAAAACTCCATTTGCGGATTGGGCGAAATCGCATTTGCCCAACCGGCTAAACTGCAAAAAACAAGGGTAAGCAATAATTTTTTCATTTTATTTTATCCGCAAGCGTTTATTTTGTATTATAACATTATAAGAGAATAAAGGGGGAAATAAAATGTTACTTACTGCTACTCAAACCGAAAAATACGCAGATGTGCTTATCTGGGCCTTGCATGCGGCCCGCCGTAACGGCAAATTCAAAAAGTACGACACCGTTTTATTGCGCGTAGATTTAGCGTCGTTGCCGCTGGCGAAAGCGATTTATAAAAAATTGGTGCAACAACACTACAACCCCGTTTTGCGCATTAACGCGCCGGAAGAATTGGCCAAAGATTTTTACACGTTTGCCGATAAAAAACAACTTACGTTTCTGCCGCCCGGCGAAAAGGAATTCCAAGGGGGCTTAAACGGCTTAATTGCGCTGCACGCTCCGCAAGATTTAACTTATCTCAAAGAAATTGACCCCGCACGTTTGGCGCAAAATGCCGTTGCGCGCAAACCGGTGCGCGAAATTTTAGACGCACGCGAACAACAAGGGGAATTTTCGTGGACGCTCGCCAACTATCCCACCGAAGAACTTGCCAAACGCGCCGGACTTACACCCAAAGCGTACGCGGGGCAAATCGCACGCGCGTGCTTTTTAGACGAAAAATACCCCGTCAAAAAATGGCAGGAAGTGACCAAGCAAATCGGCGAAATCGGCAAGTGGCTTTCTGCCTTGCCCATTAAAACCTTGCGCGTGGAGTCCAAGGATATGGATTTGGAAATTTTACTGGGCGCGCAACGAAAGTTTATCGCGGGCGGGGGGTGCAATATTCCTTCGTTTGAAATTTTTACCTCGCCCGATTACCGCGGCACCAAAGGCGTCTATTTTGCCGATTTATCTTCGTATCGCAGCGGAAATTACGTCAAAGGCGTGCGCTTGGAGTTCAAAAACGGGCGCGCCGTAAAAGCCACCGCCGAACAGGGGGAAAGTTTCGTGCGCAAAATGCTTGCTATGGACAAAGGCGCGTGCCAAATCGGCGAGTTTTCACTGACCGACCGCCGTTTTTCCAAAATCAACAAATTTATGGCAGATATTTTGTTTGACGAAAATTTCGGCGGTAAGTACGGCAACTGCCACGTCGCGGTGGGCGCGAGTTACGCCGATACGTTCTCGGGCGCGCAAAAGGACTTAACCCCCGCGCTTAAAAAGCAACTGGGTTTTAATGATTCGTCCTTGCATTGGGACTTAATCAACACGCAAGATAAGGTAGTTACCGCCACGCTCAAAGACGGCTCCAAAAAGGTCATTTACCAAAAGGGCCAATTTACCTATTAGGCCCAAAAATTAAGGCCAAAGGGCCCAGAGCAAATTAGGTCTAAATGCCTATTGCGGGAACTATATAAAAAACCTTATACTATAAATGTAGCCGCGGTATATTCTCAAGGAGTTATTATGAAAAAAATAATGTTGTTATCGGTTTTGGTATTTTTCGGCGTAAGCGTTTATGCGCAGACCGGTAAATATTTTTCTTTCCCTTTTTATTTCTCTAAGGACCAACTGGAGCAAGAAATGAGCAAAGTGCGGGCCTATGATGAATTTGACCACTATTACTATGACTATGCCCGCAGTTTCTTTACGCGCAAAAGTGCCTATAAACATTTGGATTTCGTGCGGGATTACCGCCGTAATCTGTGGGGCAGAGCAGTCAGCGGCGATTTACAGCAAGTTTATAACGATTTTAATAAAGAGTGGGACAAAATGTTAAAGGATGTACCGCTTACGTATAGAGAAACTTTCGTTATCAACGAATATAAAAACCGCCCCGAAACGCGTGAACGTATGTTGCAAAAAAAAGAGTGGTATGATCAATACGATACGCTTGTTTTTGAAAGTATTTCGGAAAAATTAACTACGGCGCAGGGCAAGATGTATTTGCAACAGGCCCGTGATTTGCGCGAAGCGGTTTCCAATTCGCAAACGGACACAGCGAGTATTTATGCGTCGTTGCGCTACGTGTTAGATAAGACGAATAACTACAAATTGTTAGACGATATGTCGGCGCAAGAAAGAGCGCTAATAGAAGAATATTTAGCCATGCCGGTTTCGGTGGAAGGAAAAGCCTATACGTTGCCTTTAGATGAATATTTGGTGCAATTTCGCAATAAACTCCCGTTGAGACAGCGGGCGAATTATCCGGTTGTGCACTATGAGCCGTAACGTTTGCGGCGGGTAGCATACCGCGAACGGAAAGACAAAAAATCAGGAGTTGTTATGAAAAAAACAATAGTTCTTTTAGGCGTATTATTTTGGGGCGGTACTTTGGGTTTTGCCCAAGAAGTTAAACATACCGAACAGGAAAAACAGGTTATTGCCCGTTACCAACAAGTGATTAAATCTATGGAAGATTTCCAGCAATTTGACTATTATTATTATATTTATGCTATGAAAAATTTAGTCAATAAAGAATCTATAGAGTTTTTAGAGGTGCACAAAGGTGTGCGCGAATATGTGGGCAGTGCGGACCGAAGTGCGAAAGATTATAACGGGTATCTCTCGTATTACTATACGAGAATGGAAGAATTGCGCGCGAGAAAGATGGCACTTAGTGCGCAGGATAAAGCCGTTTTAACCCAATATTCCAAACGTCCGGCTACGCGCAAACGTATGTTGGCCGATAAAGTAGAATATGATATTTATGAAGATATTGTGTATGAAACGATTAAAGAAGAAATAACGTCGCAAAGCGGGGCGTGTTTAGATTTGGTGCGTGATTTACGCAAGCAAGCCAGCGAAGGAAAAATTGACCGGAGCATTACGGCCAAATATAAAAAAGTGCTTGATTGTCAAAATCAGTTAAGCAGCAGATTGGATCAGGCGCGCTTGCAGGACTATTTGGAAATGCCCGTTTCCCGCAACGCGGAACCCTATTATATGCCCTTAACGGAGTGGGCAAAATAAATTTGACCCGTACAAAATAAAAACCCCCGCTCGTTTGAGCGGGGGTTTTGCGTGATAAATAAGAAATCTTATAATTCTTTATGCAACACTTTAAGGGTGGCTTTTTCTTTGGCTACCGGTAAACATTCTTGCACGCGGAAGTTTTTGCCTTGCGTCAGTTGCGAAATGGACGCAATATCCGCGTCTGTGAGCACTTCGGTATCGTAAGTGGTGCGGAATTCATATTCCACGCCGCTTTGGCGGATAAGGTCCATAGACCGGCGCAAAATAGTGGCGTTAGCATCCACACCGGTAATCAAGGCGTATTTATCCAGCGGGGCCTTGATGTCCATAGCAATAAAATCTACTAATTTTTTATCCAATAATTCTTGCAGTACGTTAGGTTGCGAGCCGTTGGTATCCAACTTGGTTTTGTACCCTAGGGCCTTTAAGTCCGCCATAAAGCGTACTAAATCGGGCTGCAGAGTAGGTTCCCCACCGGACACCACAACGCCCTCTAAGGTGCCTTGGCGGCGCACTAAAAAGGCTTTTACTTCTTCTTCGGTAACGGGCTCTTGAAACAAATGCGGATAGACCAGTTCCGGGTTGTGGCAGTAGCGGCAACGGAAGTTACACCCTTGGGTAAACACGATAGCCGCCGGACAACCGGGGAAGTCTATTAAGGTAAATTTTACCAACCCGCCTATTTTCATAAGAGCCCGTTTACAGGTTAAATTATTTGGCTTCGCAGCAGCAGGAGTCGTTTACGTTCATGGTTTTGCGCATGGCAAATTCTTCTTTTTTGCCTTTGTTCCAGTTTTGCACCGGGCGCAAATAACCCACTACGCGCGAGTACACTTCGCATTTAGAACCATGCACGTCGCTGAGTTCTTTTTTGAGGTCGGAAATTTTGGTTTCTACTACTTGTCTTTCTTGGGCTGTCATTTTCTCTCTCCTTGTTGATGATTTTATATTTTCTAAAGTAACAAAGCCGTGATTCCTTGCTACTTATGGCCGCTAGGCCGCAATCAATCGCCCGCGGCATACGGCCCGCAGGGCAAAATCGGGGGAAGAACTATTTACTGTAGAGTTGTTCTTCCAATAATTTAATTTTATGTTCCAACTCCTGCATGCGTTCGGCTTTGCACTTGGGACATTCAAAATGTTCCCCGGCAATATAGCCGCACTTGGGGCAGACGCTGAACGTGGGGGTAATGGAAAAATAAGGTAAGGTATATTTTTCGCATACCGTTTTGATAAATTTCTTCATGGCGTCCAAATTTTTAATGCGCTCACCCGTGAAAATGTGTTGCACGGTGCCGCCGGTGTATTTGGACTGGATGTTGCTTTGCAAATCTAACATTTCAAACACGTCGTCGGTATAGTTGACCGGTAATTGCGACGAGTTGGTGTAAAAAGGCTGGTGGCCTTGTTTGTAGAGCGGCTCGTTGGCGCAGATGATTTCGGGGTAGCGCTCTTTATCTAGTTTTGCCAAGCGGTAGGAAGTTCCTTCCGCGGGGGTGGCTTCTAAATTGTAATTATTGCCCGTTTCTTCCTGAAAACGTACCAATGTTTCACGCATAAATACGAGTACTTTTTCGGCAAACGCACGTCCTTTTTCGGTGCCGATATCTTCGCCGATTAAGTTAACAGCAGCTTCGTTGAGGCCCACAAGCCCGATGGTGGAAAAGTGATTTTTCCAGAACTCGCCAAAGCGTTCGCGCACCGAGCGCAAGTAAAAACTCATGTACGGATACAAGTTGCCTTTGGTAAAGCGCTCAATGACTTTGCGCTTAATTTCCAAACTCATGCGCGCCACTTCCATGCGGTCTTTTAAGTTGGCAAAGAATTCGTCTTCGGTTTTGGATAAATACCCCAAACGCGGTAAGTTAATGGTTACCACACCGATAGAACCCGTGAGCGGGGCCGAGCCGAATAACCCGCCGCCGCGTTTGCGCAGTTCGCGGTTGTCAATGCGTAAGCGGCAGCACATAGAACGCGCGTCTTCGGGGTTCATGTCCGAGTTAATAAAGTTGGCGAAATACGGAATCCCGTACTTGGCGGTCATTTCCCACAGGGGGGCGAGTTTAGGGTTATTCCAATCAAAATCGCGCGTAATGTTATAGGTGGGAATCGGGAACGTAAACACGCGCCCTTTGGCGTCGCCCGCGAGCATTACTTCGCAGAACGCGCGGTTGAGCATATCCATTTCTTCTTGGAATTCGCTGTAGGTTTTATCCTGCAGTTTGCCGCCGATAATGACCGGTTGGTCTTTGTAATAAGACGGTACGGTTAAATCTAACGTTAAGTTGGTAAACGGCGTTTGGAAACCCACGCGGGTGGGCACGTTGACGTTAAATAAAAATTCTTGCAAAGCCTGTTTTACTTCGTCATAATTAAGTTTATCATAATAGATAAACGGGGCCAAAAGGGTATCAAAGTTGCTGAATGCTTGCGCGCCCGCGCTTTCGCCTTGCAAGGTGTAGAAAAAGTTGACTACCTGCCCTAAAGCGGTGCGGAAGTGTTTGGCAGGTTTACTTTCGGCCTTACCGATTACACCCGTAAAACCGTTTAAGAGTAAATCTTGCAAATCCCACCCCACACAATAAGCACCTAACAAGCCTAAATCGTGCAAGTGGAAATCCCCTTCGCTGTGCATACGGCGCACGTTTTCGGGATAGATTTTATTGAGCCAATAGACCTTGCTGATTTCGGACGAAATGTAGTTATTGAGCCCTTGTAAGGAGTAGCCCATATTGCTGTTTTCGTTGACTTGCCAGTCAATTTTCTGCAAGTATTGGTCCACTAAATCTACGTTAAATTTAGAAGAAATTTCGCGCATGCGGGCGTGTTGGTCGCGGTACAAAATATACGCCTTGGCGGTTTTATGATAGTTAGAAGTTAAAAGCACGTCTTCCACAATATCCTGCACGTTTTCCACGTTGGGAATCGTATCGGAATATAATTGTTGGATAATGTTAATCGCGCGGATGGTTAATTTTTTAGCCGTTTCGGCGTCAAATTCACCGGTGGCTTCGGCCGCCTTTATAATAGCATTGGTAATTTTTTTGGGTTCAAAGCGTTGGGAGGTTCCGTCGCGTTTTACAATGTGAGTGATAACTTCTGCGTTTTCCATAATCCTGACTTCCTAAGGTTAAAAATGAGCACCGCAAGGCGCAGCAACTAAAATTAAAACAAATAGTAAAGTAAAAATGCAAATCTCGTCTGAAAACAAAAACTTGTTTTGGTGTTACAAGTCTTTTTTTACGTCGGGAAATCTTTTTTTGGGAAGATTTCTTTAAGACCGGTGCAATTACTTGTACTAAAATTATCCCTAATATAAAAAAGTGTGTCAAACGATTTTTGGACCTAGATTTTTGAAGTTCCCATTTTGCCTAAAAAATAAGCAAATACAAAAAAAGGTCCCAGATACTTGCTTTTTTTGAAAAAATAATTATACCGACGTAAAATAGACGCGCAAGCGATAAAAAGGGCAAATATTCCGTTTAAAAACGCATTTATAATACCTGATGTACTAGAAAATCAGTCTGACTAACGCCATGATATACTTGACGAGTGCGCGCGAAACTGGTTAAATGTAAAAAAGGGGGTTTTAGATTATGAATTTTTACGAATGGTGTACGTTAATTTCAGTTATTTTCTTCGCGGTACTCGTGATTTTTGCCGTGCGCACGTTGTTGCAGGTGGAAAGAACTGCCAAATCGGTAGAATACCTCGCGCAGTCCATGACGGACAAAGTGGATAAAACCGAACAGGTTTTTGATATGGTGGATAAAACCGCCACACTGCTTAACTCAAAGATTTTTCAAGCCATCGGCGCGGGCATCGCGCTTGTTAACCGGTTGCGTAAATAAAAATTGAGTTTCACAAAAATAAATATCCCCGCGGGCCCATAATACCCGCGGGGGTACGTTTTTATATTCCCCTTTTAGCCATTTAGCCGTACATAACCCGCCGTCAGGTACGTGGCGAACAGTAACCACCCCCAATACGGCCAAAGTAAGTACGCGGCGCGTTTATCCAAGCGGTAAAACGCGCGGTGCATTAAAACCCCCTCCGCAAGCATCATCCCGATAAGGATTAACGCCCCCGCCAAGTTGTGCAACCCGAAAAATACGGGTGTCCACAGGGCATTGAGCGTCAGTTGCAAAAGCAACAAAATAACGGCTGTTCGTTTCGGCTTTTGCACACTCGGGCGCAAGGCAACAGCGGCCGCTAACCCGATTAGTATATATAACACCCCCCACGCTAGGCCAAACAGCGCATCAGGGGGGACGAGTGCCGGCCCGGTTAGGGTGTTAAACCACGCCAGATTGTGCTTTACGACCGGAGCACTCACCAGCGCGGGCAGTTGGCACAGGGCCAACCAAAAAATAACGAACCCGATTGTTTTTATTTTGCTCATATTTTAAGTATAATGAGTTAGCCTTCCCTAACAAGGCTTAAAAATTGATTAGATTTTTTTAACCCTTAAAAAATGTTTTTATGGGTTCAAAAATGCTAAAATAATAATAAGTATTTTTTTTGTTATGGGGAAGTTATGGATACAAAGTTAATTTCAGCAGTAACCGCTTGGATGAAAACCACCGATTTGGCCGAATTTTGTTACGAAAAAGACGGCAACTCCATTGAAATCAAAACCTGTGAAGCCTTGCCAGAGCCGGCGCAGTTTACCTGCGCGTTAGAGGCGGTCAGTTCTCCCGCTGTGGGTATTTATCACTTGGCCGAAAAAGGGCAAAATTTAACGCTTAAAGAAGGGCAAGAAGTCAAAGAGGGCGACCCCTTGGGCTTGGTGCAAAGTGTAAGTAAAACCTATCCCGTTACCGCTCCCGTCAGCGGCAAATTGCGTATTATCAACGCCGAAGAAGGCGACGCGGTAGAATTCGGACTTCCCTTATTTTTTATTGAGAAATAGTTATGACCCCTGTAATAAAACCTTTTCAAAAAGTTTTAATTGCCAACCGCGGCGAAATCGCCCTGCGTATTATCCGCACCCTTAAAGAAATGCACATCAAATCGGTGGCCGTTTACTCGGAAGCCGACCGCAACAGTTTGCACGTGCGCATGGCCGACGAAGCCGTGTGTATCGGGGCGGCGCCGTCGTCAACGAGTTATTTGAATATAGACGCGCTTGTAACGGCGGCCAAACTGACCCACGCGGACGCGGTGCATCCGGGTTATGGGTTTTTGTCCGAAAATGCCGATTTCGCGGACGCGGTAACCAAAGCGGGTATCGTGTTTATCGGGCCGTCTGCCGACGCGATTAAAATGTTGGGCGTCAAATCCACGGCGCGCGAAATAGCCCTTAAAGCGGGTGTGGCGATTACCCCCGGTTCCAATGGCATTGTGGGCAAAGATTATCAAAAAGTAGCGCAAAAAATCGGTTTCCCTATTATGATTAAAGCCGCGCTCGGCGGCGGCGGAAAAGGGATGCGCGCCTGCTTTAGGCCCGAAGATTTAGAGCGTATGCTTAAAACCGCCCAAGGCGAAGCCCGCGCCAATTTCGGCGACGACCGCGTTTATTTTGAAAAACTCATTTTGAATCCGCGCCATATTGAAGTGCAAGTGGCTGCGGATAACTACGGCAACGCCGTGGCGTTTGCCGAGCGCGATTGCAGTATGCAGCGCCGCCACCAAAAGTTAGTGGAAGAATCTCCGTCCCCGTTTGTGGACGAAAAATTGCGCCAAAAATTGCAACAGGCCGCCGTTAAAATCGTCAAAGCCGCGCACTACCGCGGGGTAGGTACGGCCGAGTTTTTAATGGCTCCGAACAAAGAATTTTATTTTATGGAAGTAAATACCCGCTTGCAAGTGGAACACCCCGTAACCGAAGAAGTATGCGGGATTGATTTGGTTAAATTGCAAATCCAAATCGCACAAGGGGAAAAATTATCCGTTACGCAAGATTATGCGGGGCGCGTGCGTTGCCACGCCATAGAGCACCGCATTAACGCCGAGGACAGCGCTAACAATTTTATGCCGTGCGCGGGAACGCTTACGCAGTGGATACCCAGCGGCGGGCACGGGGTACGGGTGGACAGCCATATGTATAGCGGCTACACCATTCCCACCTATTACGACAGTTTAATTGCCAAACTGATTTTAACCGCCCCGACGCGTGAAAAATTACTCGCGCGCAGTGCGCGGTGCTTAAACGAATTTGTGGTGGAAGGCATAAAAACAACTATCCCTTTCCACCAAAAAATTATTGCCAACCCGGACTTTATAGCGGGCAATACCGACACGGGCTTAATTGAACGTATGATGCAGGTGGAAAAAGATGAAAGCAAAAAGTAAAATTGTCGGGTTGCGCACGCTGCAAAAGCGGGTAAGCGAGTGGCGAAAATCGGGTAAAAAAATCGTTTTTACCAACGGGTGTTTTGACATTTTGCACGCCGGACACGTGAGCGTGTTGGAATTTTCCCGCAGTAAAGGCGACGTGCTGATTGTCGGCTTAAACAGCGACGCGTCGGTTAAGCGCTTAAAAGGCCCCGCGCGCCCGATTAACACGCAGGCGGACCGCGCGTTAGTGTTGGCCGCACTGGAAAGCGTGAGCGCGGTGTGCGTGTTTGAGGAAGATACGCCGTACAATTTGGTAAAAGCCGTCCGCCCCGACGTCTTAGTTAAGGGCGGCGATTATAAAAAAAGTGAAATTGTCGGCAGTGAATTTGCGGGTCGTGTAGTGCGTTTTGCGTTACTTAAAGGACGCTCTACCACCAATATTATTAAGAAAGCAAAGCAGTAATCCACGAGGAAGAATATGTCTGATATTTTTGAGAAGTGCAGAAATTATAAAGATGCCAAAATTGCCATGCGTATGGGTATTTACGGCTACTTTCAACCCATTGAATCGGCGCAAGGGCCGGAAGTGATGTTAGAAGGGAAAAAATACATTATGGCAGGTTCCAATAACTATTTGGGCCTTGCCAATGACCCCGAAATGAAAAAAGCCGCACAGGAAGCCGTCCAAAAATACGGTACCGGTGTCGCGGGGAGCCGTTTACTTAACGGCAATACAAAATTAGCCGATAATTTAGAGAAAAAACTTGCGCAGTTTAAGAATAAACAGGCCGGCTTGTTGTTTGCGACCGGTTACCAGATGAATTTGGGCGTGGTGTCTTGCTTACTCAAAAAAGGCGATTATGCCATCGTGGATAAATTAGATCATGCCAGCATTTTGGACGGCGTACGTCTTTCCGGCGGGGAAATGGTACGCTTTAAGCATAACGATATGGCCGATTTAGAGCGGGTAATCTCCAAAATTCCCGCAGATGCCGGAAAACTCATTATCGTGGACGGCGTATTTAGTATGGAAGGGGACATCTGCCCGCTGCCCGAAGTGGTTAAAATCGGCAAAAAATACGGCGCGCGCATTATGGTAGATGATGCCCATGCTACGGGTATTATCGGCAAGACGGGGCGCGGCACGTGCGAATATTTCGGTTTGGAAAACGGCGAAGTAGATTTAATTGTGGGCACGTGCTCCAAAACGTTTGCCACCGTCGGCGGGTTTGTAGTGGGGGATGAAGACATTATCCACTATATGCGCCACAACGCGCGCAGCCAGATATTTTCCGCCTCTATGCCGCCTTCCTGTATCGTTTCCATTACCAAAGCCTTGGAACTGATTGAAAACGATACGTCGCGGCGCGATAATTTATTTCGTTTAACCGCCAAACTCAAAAAAGGTTTGGAAGATTTAGGCTACGATTTGGGCACCAGCACGACACCTATTTTGCCCGTTCATATCGGCACGAACGAAGATTGCTTTAAGATGTGGCGCGCGTTGCACGAAATGGGCATTTTCGCCAACCCCGTAATCAGCCCCGCGGTGCCGCCCGGTCACTCGCTGATGCGCCTGACGTTAATGGCCACGCATACCGACGAACATGTAGCAAAAATCGTGGACGCATTTGATAAGGCGGGCAAAGCCATCGGGCTTATAAAATAAGTTGAATTTATCCCGCCGAAACAGGCGGGATTTTTTATCGGAGTATATTTATGCAAATAAAAGTGCGCGAAATAGCGGAAAACGAATTGGACGCGTTTATTGATTTCCCGTTTACCTTATATAAAGAGGACCCTTATTGGGTGGGGGAGTTAAAGGCGGACACCCGCGCTCTTTTGCGTGCGGATAACGCGTTTTGGACGCACGGCACGCGCGCGCTTTTTATGGCATTTGACGAGTACCGAAAACCGCTCGGTCGCATTTGCGCGTTGGTGAATCGCAAGCACAACACGTATCATAACGAAAATATCGGTTTTTTCGGTTTTTTTGATGTTATAAATAACGGGGAAGTAGCGCGTGCGCTTTTTACGCAGGCGGAAAAATGGTTGCGCGCACAGGGGGTTAATGCGGTGCGCGGTCCGGCGAGCCCGTCAAGCAATCACATGTACGGGTTGTTGGTGGACGGATTTGATAGTATGCCCGCTATTATGATGCCCTATAATCTCCCGTATTACGCAGATTTAATTGAACAAAACGGTTTTGAAAAGGTAAAAGATTTACTCGCGTTTCACCGCACCAAAGAAGATAAATTCTCGGAGCGCTTTTTGAAAGTATGCGAGCGTTGCGCCAAACGCGGGAATATCCGTTTGCGGCGTCTTGATTTGAGTAACATTGAGCGCGAAGCCGAAATTATCCGCACCATTTATAATAAAGCATGGGCGGAAAATTGGGGTTTTGTTCCTTTGGAAAAACAGGAAATGGCCGACATTGTGCGCGAATTAAAACCTATTGTGCGCTTGGAAGGTACGTGCGTATTGGAAGAAGACGGCGTACCGGCGGGGTTTTATATTTGTATCCCCAATATGAACCATGTGCTTAAAATTTTGCGCGGCAGTTTGAAAAACCCTTGGAGGGTGCTAAAAGCATTACTCGCGTGGCGCAAAATCAAAGACGCGCGGTTACTGATGTTGGGGGTTATTCCCGAATACCGCAAGCGCGGCATTGACCTGATTTTGATTAAGCATATTGTGGATTACGGCGTGGCTGTATGGGATGAGGCGGAACTGTCGTGGGTGTTGGAAGATAATGCAGGGATGATAAGAGGCATAGAGGAGTGCGGGTGTCATTATTCCAAAAGATATAGAATATATCAAAAGAATTTATAAATTTTTAACGACGTTTCGCGCTGTTTACGATTTTACGCACAAGACTAAAAATGCTTATTTTTAGTCTTGTGTCTTTTTGGGGCAACTATTTCCTAAAATCTGCTATCTTGTGCGTACCTTGCCCTTGACGTACCATTAAGGTACGCCTATGCGAGCAACTAGTCCGCGCAATATAGAGCGATTTTAGAAAATCAGCCTACTAATCACAATGTCGCGCTTGTTTTTAACGACATTTCGCGCTTAAACATAACCCCATTATAAAAACTCCCCGTTTACGCGGGGAGTTTCGGTTTTCAAAAGATAAATACGGCTAATCTTTATAGTCTTCCAAGAGTTTGGAACGGCTCGGGTGGCGTAACTTGCGTATGGCTTTAGCCTCTATTTGGCGCACGCGTTCGCGCGTTACGTTGAACATTTTGCCCACTTCTTCCAAGGTACGCGGATATCCCGAATCAATGCCGAAACGTAAACTGATGATTTTGGCTTCGCGTTCGGATAGGGTGGCGAGTACGTCGGCCACTTCCTGTTTGCGCAAAAAGTCCACCGCCGCGGTAGTGGGGTTCGGACCGGTCTTATCTTCAATAAAGTCTTCCAAGTTGGAATCTTCATCTTCGCCCAGCGGGGTGGAAAGTGAAATCGGGTCCTGCATAATTTTAAGAATACTTTTCACTTTTTCTACGCTCAGATGTAAGGCTTTAGAGTAATCTTCCAACGTCGGTTCGCACCCGTGCGCCTGACGGAAATTATTCGTTACTTTGGTCAGTTTGGAAACTAATTCCTTCATGTGTACCGGAATACGGATTGTGTTGGCTTGGTCAGCAATTGCGCGGTTAATACTTTGGCGTATCCACCACGTGGCATAGGTAGAGAATTTGAACCCGCGTTTGTATTCAAATTTTTCTACCGCTTTCATAAGGCCAAGGCCACCTTCTTGGATAAGATCCGAAAGTTCCAAGTTGCTGTTAACATGCTTTTTGGCAATAGAAACCACCAAGCGTAAGTTAGCCTTGATAAGTTTTAATTTGTCTTGTAAAATCATTTCCTCATAGAAAACAATGCGGTCATTGAACGATAAAAATTCTTTTTCGCTCATAGGCAACATTTCCACCAGTTGAGTATGGCGGCGACGGGTGTTTTCTATATTAGTTAAAGCCCGTTCTAGTTCTTCCAGAGTGAATTTTGTTTTCTTTTTGAATTCTTTTTCGCTGATTTTTTTATTTTTGAACGCAGTTACCAGTTTTTTGACTTGCGCATACGGGCCGAAATATTCATCAAAACGCTTAATGTCGTTAGACGTTTCGCGCAAGCGGTCGGCTAAGTTTTTAATTTTATTGGTTAAGCGTTTGATTTTGTTTTGGTTTAAGTTGAGTTTGGTAATGCGCGCCACTACTTCTTTTTGTTTGGCTTCCAATTGTTCTATATAGCGGTTGCGTTTGGCTTCGGGAAGTTTTTCATTACGTAACTCTAACATCAGTTTGGTAATTTCTTTTTCGCGTTTGCCGATAAATTGTGCCGCTTCTTTGAGTTTACGGCGCATATTTTTGAGTTCGTTGGTCGTGCGTTTGCCGCGGGGCATCAGTTCCTTGGTGGTCATTTCTTCCTGATCAACCAATTCTTCCCAGTTGCAAATTTCACGCATGGTAATGGGGGATTCCAACACTAATTTGCGCAGTTCTTTTTCGCGTTCGCGCACGTTGCGGGCCAAGGTAATTTCTTCGTCGCGCGATAGGAGCGGAACCTTTCCCATTTCGGACAAATACATCCGGATAGAGTTGGATATATCCAATCCGCTCGCACTCGCGGATAAATCTTCCGCGGGTTCGTTCTTGGTCTTTTTTTGGTCCACTACTTGGATACCTAAATCGTCTAACGTATCCATTACGCCGTCGGCATCTTCCGCGGTCATTTCTGAGGCATTGAGCGATTTATTCAAATCTTCCAACGTCAGAAAACCGCTTTCTTTTCCTTCTTCCACTAAGTCTTTTAAGGTTTTATTTCCTGCCATATTTTCCTCAACTGCGACATTTTTTTAATTTTTGTTGCAAATCTGCGTATTTTTTTAATACTTCCGCCGGTACTTGTCCGGCAGGGTATTTTTTCATTTCCCCGCGCAAACGCGCGATTTGTTTATGCAAACCCGTTTGGGTTAATTTCGCTACACACGCCCCGATATCGCGCTCGGCGTCAAAATTATCCGGCACACTTACAAGTGTATAGCGGATAAGTTGTTTTTGGAGCGCCTCATTTACAAGCGGCCGGACCTGCTGGGCCAAATCGGTTGCGGCCGGATTGAGTTGGTGCGCGCGCACAAGCGCACGGAATAATTGCCACGCTTGCTCATCAGAAAAATCTTGCTCCGTCAAGTCTACGCATAAGACCATGTGTTGCGGGCTTTTTAAGAGCCACGCGAATAAATCATCTTGCGCGGTATTACCCGTGGCGGTTTGCAGAGCGGGCTCACCTTTACCCGTTTGCGCATACGCATTAGGGCGCAGAATTTGTTTTACCCGTTGTAAAACAAGTTCTTCCGCAACGCCGGTATGTTCGGCCACGTATTTTATCCACTCGCGGCGCACGATAGCGTCGGGTTGTTTGGCTATCGTTTGGGCAAGTTCGGTGATTACGGCGGTTTTATCCTGTGCCGATAACGGGCTTTTACGGGCCGTTAATTGCAAGTGCGTATGAAAGGCCACTAATTCCTGTGCGTTATCTAAAATCGCTTCAAATTTTTCCTTGCCGTATTTGATGATAAATTCATCGGGGTCTAACCCTTCAGGCAAGGAAGCCACTTTTACAAAAAGCCCTTCGCTTATTAAAATAAGCCCGCCGCGCAACGCGGCTTTAATACCGGCGGCATCGGGGTCAAAGAGCACAATGACGTTATCTGTATAGCGCTTAAGCAGCCGTGCGTGTTCTTCGGTTAAACTGGTTCCCAGCGGCGCAACGGCATATTCTACGCCGGCCTGATGGCAACCGATAACATCCATATATCCTTCCAAAAGCACCGCACGCCCTGCCTTACGCACGGCGGGTCCCGCAAAATTAAGCCCGTATAACACGCGGCTTTTGCTAAATAAAATCGTTTCGGGCGAATTCAAATATTTCGGTTCGCCCTCGCCTAAAATACGCCCGCCGAAACCGATGGTATCCCCGCGTTGGTTGATAATGGGGAACATTAACCGCCCGCGGAAGTAATCGCGCAAGCCGTATTCGGTGCGTTTGCATAAACCGCCGTCGGTCAAATCGGTATCTTTAAGGCCGTTTGCTTTAGCACGCTGGGCTAAAGCGGCAGGTTGCGCAAGCGATAAACCCAACTCAAAATGTTGGCACGTTTCTTTGGTAAGGTGACGCCCTTTCACGTACGTGCGTGCGTGTTCGCCGAGTGCGGACATTAAATTTTTATGGTAATATTCGCGCGCAAAATCCAAAGCCTTGCGCGCACCCGCTCGGCGCAGTTCTTCCCCGCTGAGTGCTTGCGTCGGGCGGTACTCTATACCGGCTAAATCGGCTAATTTGCGGACGGCTTCGTTAAAGGACAGGTGTTCTATTTTCATCAAAAAAGCAATAATATCTCCGCCTTCCTGACAGCCGAAACAATAAAAAAGACCTTTTTCACTGCTGCACGTGAAAGAAGGGGTTTTTTCGCTATGAAACGGGCAACACGCTTTATATGTTTTGCCGTTTTGTTTTAAGTCCGGCACATATTGGCGTATTAACTCGGCAATATCTAATTTGCTTTTGATTTCTTCTACGATATTATTCAGCACAACACGCGTCCTTTAGAAAAGGCAAATAAGGCAATAGCCCTTATAAAAGGACTATTGCCTGTGGTGCTTAAAACTTAAAAACGTCTGCGTTTGGTCCGACGGGCGCGGCGTTGCGCTTCTTCGGATTTGATTTTGCGCTTGACGCTTGGCGGAGTGTACGTTTCGCGGCGTTTGATTTCTCTCAAAATGCCGTTCTTTTCACATTCTCTTTTGAAGCGTTTAAGGGCTTCTTCCAAGTGTTCGGCGTCTCTTACTTTTACGAAAACCATTACTCTTTTCACCACCTTCTATGGTCAATAGTTAAAGATAAAAAATCACTTACCTAAATTATACCTTATTTGGGGGGCTTTTGCAATTACCCCGCGGGCCACAAAAAACGGCGGCCGGCCATCAGGTGAAAATGCAAATGGTCCACGCTTTGCCCCGCCCCTTTGCCGTTATTGGTAACAAGGCGGAAATCTTTAAGCCCGAACTCGGCGGCGAGTTTTTTGGCTACTAGGAGCACTTTGCCCAGTAAGAGAGCATCTTGTTCGTCTGCTTCGGACAGGCGCGCAATATGTTTGCGCGGGATAATCAGCAGATGGGTGGGCGCTTGGGGGTTTAAGTCCTTAAATGCCACCACGTCCGCGTCTTCATAAATCAGTTGGCTCTTTACGGAGCCGTCGGCTATGCCGCAAAATATACAAGTCATAATCCTATTATAACTTTTTTGTACGCGTTTGAATATAGCAAAGGGGGGGCGGAAATGGTAAAATATAAGATATGAATTTTGAACATGTAAAAGATTATATTAAAAAAGCGGGTTTACCCAATTTCCGTATTGCGCAAGTGCAAGAGGCTTTATTCAAAAAAGGCATTTCGTCTTGGGATGAAGCCACCAGTTTGCCTGCCGACTTGCGCGCACAATTAAAAAAAGATTGCCCGATTTTGAGTTTTAAGGTCAGTCAAATTGTTTGTTCGCATAAAGACAAGGCGGCCAAAGCCTTGCTGACGCTCAGCGACGGGTTGCAAATAGAAAGTGTACTCTTAAAACCGCAAGACACATGGAGTGTGTGTGTTTCCAGCCAAGTGGGGTGTGCGCTGCATTGTTCATTTTGCAGTACGGGCAAAATGGGGTTCAAGCGTGATTTGACCGAAGAAGAAATTACCGATCAAGTGCTGATGTGGTTTCAATATTTGCATAAAGAAAAATTGGGCGAGCGCGTTAGCAGTGTGGTATTTATGGGGATGGGCGAGCCGCTGCTTAATTACCTAAATGTCATCAAGGCGGCCCAAACGCTCTCTAAAGCGGATTTTTTGAATATCGGCGCGCGCCATATTTCGGTGTCCACTTCGGGAATAGCCGATAAACTCCATAAACTGGCTTTAGATTTGCCGCAAGCCAATTTAGCGGTTTCTATTCACAATGCCGATAACGCCGAACGCAGTAAACTGATGCCGGTAAACCGCAAGTTTGATTTAGACGACCTTAAAAAAGCGTTGGAAGAATATATCGCCATGACGGGGCGGCAAGTGTTTTTGGAATATTCGGTTATTGAAAACGTAAACAGCCGGCCGGAGCATATACGTAAGTTGGCGGATTGGATTTATAGTATTAAGGATAATTATTTGTTGCATGTGAATTTAATTGCGTGCAATTTGGGACGGGGTGAAAAAACTTCGGACCGCGCGGTGAAAGACTTTGCCGCAGGGCTTAAAGGAATGGGAATCGGCGTAACGGTGCGCAAGAGTATGGGCAACGATATTTTGGCCGCTTGCGGGCAATTAGCCACCCAAAAGAGATAGGAGTGTTCTGATGAAAAAATTTTTAATATGGGGCGCGGTACTTTTGAGTATGGGTTGCGCTACGCTAAGTAACAATACGCTGGATTGGATTGCCACGGGGCCGGAATTTTCCCCCACAAACCCCGAAGAAATAGAAATGTTTTCCAGCAGTAAAGACATTAAACGCGCTTACGGCAATATCGGTATGTTGCGCATTAACAATTTGCGTCCGGATCAGGACTCGCTCAAAATGGGGATTGAAAAAGGCCGTAAATTTTTAGCGTCCAAAGGGGCCAATGCGGCCGTGTTAGGCCAATACAATACGGCTTCGGAAGGGGCGGCTATGCCGCGGGTGATGATTGTGATGTTCGGCATAAAATATATGGATACGGTCAATGATGAAGACATCAAGGCCATGAAAGAATTTGAAGTTATCGGAATGCTCAATGAACACGACGGAAACTGATTTACAGGTAACGGCGGAATCGTTTACCGCTAAAAAAATGAAACCCAAAACGCACAAAAAAGCGGTGGTGCTTTTTTCTGGCGGGTTAGATTCTACTACCTGTTTATATTGGGCCTTATCACAAGGTTACGCGTGCGAAGCCTTAACGCTTACTTACGGGCAGCGGCACGAGCGCGAAATCCGCGCCGCGCAAAAAATTGCCCAAAAGTTAGGAATTAAGCAACATATTATTGATTTGCCTTTGCCTTGGTTAGCGGTTTGTTCTTTGGTGGATAAAAAACAAGCGTTGCCCGATATTCCCGTAGAGCAAATCACCAACGCGGGGATTCCATCCACTTATGTGCCTTGCCGCAATTTAATGTTTTTGGCGGTGGCGGGGTCTTTAATGGACGCCACGGGGGCGGACGCGATTATTGCCGGCCCCAACGCGATAGATTTTTCGGGATACCCCGATTGCACACCGGCATTTTATCATGCGGCGGCCAATGCAATCGGTTTAGGGACTAAACAAGGCGTAACGCAAGGAATAGAAGTGCTTGCGCCTTTGATGAAGTTATCCAAGGCGGAAATTGTAACGTTAGGCGCACGATTAGGGGTGCCTTTTGAACTGACGTGGAGCTGTTATGCCGGCGGGGAAAAACCTTGCGGGCATTGTGATTCGTGTAAACTGCGCGCGAAAGGTTTTGCGGATGCGGGCGTGCACGATACATCTTTAGATTAGGGGTATTTTATGAAGAAATGGCTGTTTATTTTACCTTTATTTATCTTTACGGCGGGGGTGCTTTATGCGCAAACAGACGATAAACAACCCTCCCGCCAATCGGTGGCGGCGCAACGTAAGGCTTTCAAGGCGCAACGCAAGCAATTAGATAAGTTAGTGAAACAATATAAGAAAGCAAGCGAACAGGAAAAGCCCGCTATTAAAGCGCAGTTGGAAAAAGCCGTCGGCGAGCGTGTGGATATGGGGTTAGATTACCTTAAAACACGCATTGACGAAGAAAAAGCCAATATCCAACGTTGGGAAGATAAACTAAAGGCCGACGAGGCGCGTTTACCGCAACTCAAAGAGGAACGACTAAACGATTTGTTATCGGGCGAGGCCAAAAAGAAATTCAAAGAAGCCCGCAAGAAGTGGAAAAAGCAACTAAAAGACGCGGCTAAACGTTAGCGCGTTATAAAATTTAACTGCTTTTTGGGTTCGTAGCAATACGAAGCGCTTTAGGAAAACCTAATGCCCAGAAACGCCCCAAAAGCAGCCGATTAAAGTATTGGGAATTTGAGCCGATCCCTCAATGAACTGATACTTAATGTTCCTTGCCGTCTATGACGGCAAGGGATTACGGCTGTTATGTTGGGTTAGCGTTTCTGGCTCAACATAACGGCCGTTTTTTCGGCCCTTATAGATTACTGACAAGGAGAATATATGGAGCCGTCTATTATTGTATGTGAGCAACGTTTAGACTGGTGGGTTATGTTTGACATAGACCGCCCGTATAAAAAAATCGTTTTAACCCAAAAATATACCCCAAGCCGTTACCCTAAATATGAAAATTACGACGCCATTTATGTAGAAGATATTTCGCAAATCCCTTGTGATTATAAGGGGCTAATTAGCGTGCCGCTTTCTTTTTTGAATAACTATAATCCGCAACAATTTGAAATATTAAATTTGGCCGTTTCCAAAAGGATATGCCCGTCGTGCAAATTGGCTCAGGGGTGGCAGGCCCGCCTGATTATTCGCTTGCGTTCAAGTCGCCCGATTACATATCCCATGCGGGATACAGAATAAATATAAAAGGGCGGACTTATAAGAAGTCCGCCCTTTGTAAAATGAAAATATTTAGCCGAATAATTCGCTTTCTTCCAAGGCCTGCATAGCACGCGAGATGTTATTGACTACGAGTATCCACCGCGAAAAATTCCCGCTGCCTGTGCCGTAAATAGAGGTAATATTGACATTGACTTGTGCCATAACGGCACCGATATCGCGGATAAGCCCCGTACGATTGGGCACATCCAAGCAGATAGCGTCTGTTTTGACACTGGTAAACCCTGCTTGGGTAAGCATGTGGCTTATATCCGTTTCATAGGCCACGGCAAAGCGCATAATGGCCGCATCATAACGAACATCTTCGGAAATGGCCAAAATATCCACCCCTTCTTTTACAAATAAGTCTGCAAAAGTTTTGAGCACTCCGGGTGCGTTGGTTAAAAACACGCTATATTGTTTTACTAATGTAACGGCCATAGCAAACCCCTTTACTACACAATAGCATTTTTAAGACGGGCGTGTCTTTAGAATTTTTACCATTTGGGCGTGAATTTTGCCGTTGGACGCCAGCACGCTGCGCCCCATATCAGCAAGTTTTTTGTATTTTTTGCCCGAAAAATCGGTTACTTTGCCGCCCGCTTCCTGTACGATTAACAGCCCCGCGCCTACATCCCACGGGTTGAGGTTATCTTCCCAATATCCCTCTAAACGTCCCGCCGCTAACCAACACAAATCCAGCGCGGCTGACCCGAAACGGCGCACATCATGGCACGCAAGTAAAAATCGTTCAAACCAGTTTAAGAGTTCCGGCATCCGCTCAAAGCGGTTGTACGGAAAACCCGTTACGAGTAGCGAATTTTCCATTTTGGCTATGCGCGAGACGTGAATTTTTTTGCCGTTTAAGGTGGCCCCTTTGCCTTTTTGCGCAAAGAATAAATCACCCGTAATGGGGTTGATGACACCGCCCAAAACGGGTTCGTTTTTGTGGAAAAGCGCAATAGAAATACTGCATTGCGGTACGGTGTGTGCAAAATTGGTCGTGCCGTCTATGGGGTCAATTACCCAGATGTACGGTGCGCCGGTAATTTTTTTGGCATCTTCTTCGGCTAAATAATCGTGGTGCGGGAAATTTTTACGGATAATATTCAAAATTGTTTTTTGGCTGGCAAGATCGGCCTTCGTTACCAAATTGGCTTTGGCTTTGAGTTCGTAGCCCACTTTGCCGAAATGCTTTTTGACTACGCGCGCGGCGGCGAGTAAGGCTTGTTTTAAGATGATAGTTTCTTTTTTCATATTAAAATTTTAAGACTTTGGCCGCTTTGAGTTTATCTTCTAAAACGAGCATGGCTTTGCAATCGTCCTCGTTATACATAAGCACCTTATTTAAGAGTTCTTCGTTGCCCGTTTTAAGCCAGTTGGTAAAATAGACCATACTATCCATCGCCCCGCAATCATCTTGCCGCCAGTTGAACCCGAAAGCGGGTGCGGCGGCTTTTAACGAAAAACTGGGAGCCGGCAGATAAAATTGTTTACTGACCGATACTTTTAAGTCATAACACAGCGCACACAACGCGAGTAAATGCTCGGCGTGTTCGGGGTGCGCTTTAGCGAGTTTTTGCATTTTTTTAACTTCGTATTCCGTCCAATGGTAAAGGGCGGTATCGGAAAAATCTTTAACGTAATTGTAAAATTGTTCAAAAATTTCAATTTCTTCTTCCGGCTTTTTGGCTACAAAACTGACGTATTTGTTTTCTTCTTTGTCCCATATTCCTATTAAATAGACAAAGGATATGTTATCTTTGGTAAATGTTTCGGTGGCTTCAAAGTCAAAATACAAATTATATTTTTTGACGGGCGGCGGAAAGTGCCCCGCTTCGCGCAGTACCGGCTTATTGTAATGAAAAGCAAGCGCATTATAATAAGTTTCCGTGGCAAGCGGTTCTTCTAAAATGGTTTGGATTTTTTCAAGCGAAGAATGGGCGATATCTTCGGTGGTAAAAAATCCGTTTATTTTAAGGCATTGGCGCAACTCGGTATTGAGATGCGGGAGCATCAGTAAATCTTTGCTTTGCGCGACGGCTTTATTGGCATATATGCGCCAAGGCGACGCGGCCGCTTTAGGCGGTTTATGGGCTTCGGGCTTGGCTTTCCCGTCGCGGATATTGCGCCAGAAAGAGAGTTCGTTGTCTAAACGCTCGGTATGCTCGTTGTAGATAATGTCTTTGGTTTTTCCCTTTAGAAAGATGCGCGCATAATCAGGCGTATGCTCTTGGATACGGCCCAAAATGCGGTTGAGTAAACACACCTGTAAGGTATAATGTTCTTTCAAATCATGCGCCCGTTTGAATTGAAAAATGCGGTAATAAAAATCGCCGAAAATACTTTGCCCTTCGGTTTTCACAAGCAGGTTCGCTCCGCCGTAGGTGTTTTGGGGTAAATCCCATAAAACCGCGTTGGCGATGGCACTTTGCCCGTTAATCATAGCGGACAACGTGTTTCGGAAACGCTCGCTTTCCGTTTCGCCGGTAACGAAAACAACTTGCGGAAATTCATTTTGTATCCATTGGTCGCGAGAGGAGCGATCCGTGCGGACTTTTAAGTTTTCGTAGCGGTTTTGTTCGTAAACCGCTTCTTCTTGCGGGGCAAAGAAAGCACACCATAAACTGAAAGGATCTTCTAAAAGGGAAAACATTTTAGAAGCATTGAAATCTTGCTTATCCGGTGTCCGCCCTGCACTGAAATGCGTAAATAATGTGTTGAAATCGGGTTGAGTCATCTTTATTATTTTATCTTTTTTGGCGTGAGAATAAAACAGGGAAGTATCTTGCGGGATAAAAGCGTATTTTGGTAACATAATTCTATGGCTATATTACGTGTTACAAAATACGGGGAGCCTATTCTCCGTGAAAAATTAAAACCGACCCCTTACGAGACGTTGGCTCCTATTTTGCCGCAACTTTTGCAAGATATGGAAGAAACCTGCAAGGCGGTGCGCGGGGTGGGGTTAGCGGCAAACCAAATTGGCTTACGCTATCGCATGGCACTGATTTTAATTCCCGAATCCGATGAGGAAAATGCACCCTTAAAACGCTACGTCATTATTAACCCCGAAATCATTGCCAAACAAGGGGAAAAATTGGAAGAAGAAGGGTGCCTTTCCTTGCCCGGTTTGTGGGTAGATGTGGTACGCGCAACCGACGTTACCCTTAAATATACCGACGAAAACGGCAAAGAACAAGTCAAGCGCGCCCGCGGATTGCTTGCCAAAGCCTTCCAACACGAAGTGGACCATTTAGACGGGAAACTCTTTATAGATTTGGCAGACCCTAAATTAAAACCAGAAGTTAAAAAAGCAATTAAAAAATTGCGCGCAAAATGGAACTAACCCGATTATGCCTAAAACCAGTATTTTGAAATTCGGCGGCAATACGCTGGCCAACAAGCAAAAACTTTTAATGGCGGCGCAGTTGATAAAAGCACGCTATGAAGCGGGTTTTATACCCGTAGTGGTAGCATCCGCCAACGGCAATTTGACAGATGTGCTTTTAGACCATGCTTTCAGTATCTGCGCGAACCCCGATCGGCGCGAGTTGGATATGCTCGTTACAACAGGGGAGCGGGTCAGCGTGGCGCTACTCTCTATTGCCTTGCGCGCCCAAGGGGTGCCGTCTGTGTCGCTGACGGGGTCCCAAATCGGGCTTTTAACTACGGCGACCCATGCGGGGGCGGAAATCTTATCCTTAAAAGGAAACCGCCTAAAAACCGAAATTGAAAAAGGCCATGTGCCCGTTGTGGCCGGTTTCCAAGGGATAGGGGAAGATAAAGAAATTACTACCTTAAAGCGGGGCGGGTCGGACGTTTCGGCGGTGTTTTTGGCGGCGGAACTGGGGGCTTCGCACGTGGAAATGATAAAAGATGTGGACGGCGTTTATTCCGACGACCCCAACAAAAATCAACAGGCCCAAAAATACGAAGTGCTTGATTTTGACGAAATGTATAAGTTGGCCTTAAACGGGGCGAGCGTCTTGCACCCCGATGCGGTGCGTCTGGCTAAAGAGAAAGGTATAGAAATCCGCATTGTGCATTATCAAACGGGAAAAACGGGAACGATTATCAAATAAATATGAATTTAGAGTTTAAGTTTAGTTTAATCAATATTATTACATTTATTGTTTTGGGCGTACTTTGCTACTGGTTAATCCCTATGCCGTCCGCTTTAGCAGGCCGCGTGATTTTGCGTGCGTTAATAGCCGTGGTTTTGTTCTTTATGTGCTTTGTGGTCGTGTCGCACCGAAGTTTTATCCGCAAAAAATAATATGGTAAGCCCCGTAGAATATTACCGGTTATGGCGCGTAATATTACCGCTTGTTTTTGTGGGGGGAACGCTGGTTTTATTATACGCGTGGGTGGAAAACCCGTTACTTTTTTGGCTGTTAATCGTACTTATTGTGCTATTATATATAAGGTGGATTTATTATTGGTGGACCTATGATAACAAAAATCCTACCTTAAAAAAATGATATATCCGCTTAAAATATGCTAATATAACAACTATGGAAAACACTATTATTTTACAACTGATTGCTTTTGTTTCTTGTTTTATTTTACTTTTTGTGTTTATTGCCAAGTACCACTCGGCCGTAGCACAGGATAAAAGTTTGGAAGACGAAGTGGAAGAAATGTCCGGCGTAAGACCTTCGGGCCCTTCTTTCCAGTCCCGTTCTTCTTTGATTGAAGCGGCCCGCGAAAGCGGAGCGTTGGAACTGGCCGATTTGAAAGAACAGGTTAGAAATTTGCATTACCGCTTGGAAGAATTGAAGATGGCGCATGATAAATCTAACGGTGATATTGTAAAACAAATGGCCGGTTTGGAACAACGTTTGAGCACGTTTGAGCAGGAATATGTTACCAAACTGCAGCCGACTTTGCTTCGCGTAATTGATGAATTGGAGCATGTCAAAACGCAAGAAGAACCGAAAAAGACCGAAACCGAAAATTAAAATTGAGGTTGATTTTGCTGTGTCCGCCCCTATAAAGGGGCGGATATTTTTTGCAAAAATAAACCCGTTTTTGCTTGAAAGGGCGGGAAATAGTGAGATATAAAATCATATAAAAAGTATTTTGTCAAGAAATTTCAATAAAATTTTTTTTAACAATTGTTTTAATAGTGCAAAATTTCCTAAAATATACTTGTGTACGTATTTTTTGAGAACCAATACGTTAGGAGATTAAATGAAAAAATGTAACCTTGAACCGGTAGCCATAGTAGGTATCGGCGCGATTATGCCGGGTGCTCTTAATAAAGACGAGTTCTGGAGCAATATAAAAGAAGGAAAATATTGTATTACCGAAGTTCCCGCTTCTTATTGGGATTACAAACTTTTTTACAGCCCTGACCATAAAGCAGAGGATAAACTTTACTCCAAAATCGGCGGTTTTATTCCGCAGGAATTCAAATTTAATCCGTTAAAATATCGCATTCCGCCCCAAATTGCCAAACAAATGGACAATGTGCAATTCTTAGCCATAGAAACAACCCGTATGGCGTTGGAAGATGCGGGCTACGATAAAAAACCCTACGACCATGACCGCACTGCCGTTATTATCGGCAACTCTATGGGGGGGATGAAAGGGGAAATGTCCAATACCCGTCTTAACCGCCCGTGGTTCTACGAAATCTTAAAAAATACACCTACCTACAAATCATTATCTCCTGTTGACGCTACCAAAATATTGGAAGAAATGGAAGACGGCGTTAACGAAAAATTTATTCCCGTCAATGAAGACTCTATGCCCGGCGAACTTGCCAACGTGATTGCGGGCCGTGTGGCCAATGTGTTTGATGTGCACGGCACCAACTTTACCGTTGATGCCGCCTGTGCCACGTCCTTGGCAGCCGTTGACCAAGCCGTAAACGGCTTGCGCATGGGTAATTACGATATGGCTATTGCCGGCGGGGTGGATCAGATGATGTCCCCGTCCGCGTATATCAAATTTTGCAAAATCGGGGCCTTATCCGAAACGGGTTCTTACCCGTTTGATGCGCGCGCCAACGGGTTTGTGATGGCGGAAGGTGCCGGTATGGTAATTTTGAAGCGCTTGTCCGACGCCGTAAAAGACGGCGACCGCGTGTATGCGGTTATCCGCGCTATCGGTGCATCTTCGGACGGACGCGGCAAAGGCATTACCGCTCCCAACCCCAAAGGCCAAAAAATTGCCGTACAAAAAACATTTGAACAGGTGGAATATACTCCGGCCGAAGTCGGTTTATTGGAAGCGCACGGAACCGGTACGCGTGTGGGAGATGCGGTGGAATTAGAAGCGTTAACCGAATTATTCGCACCGTATGCCGCCCCTGCCACTATCGGGCTGGGCAGTGTAAAAAGCCAAATCGGTCATGCCAAAGCGGCTGCCGGTATCGCGGCACTGATTAAGACTTCCCTTGCGTTGCATAACAAGGTGTTGCCGCCTTCCGTCAATTTTGAAACGCCCAACCCTATCGTTGATTGGGCCAAATGTCCGTTCCGCGTAATTACCAAAGCGGAGCCGTGGCAAAGCGGCAAAATTCGCCGCGCCAACGTGTCCGCGTTCGGTTTTGGCGGCACGAATTTCCACGTAGCCATGGAAGAAATGAACGATACCCTTTTACAGAAATCTACAGAAACGAAAGAAACCGCACAAGTAGCGGCAGTTGTTACAGAGGAGAAACCTACTATGAGTTATACCCTTCATACCAGCGGGGACAAAATCCAAAGTGATGTGCTTACTTTTTCCGCCCCGACTAAAGAAGAACTTTTTAATAAATTAGATGAAGCCGTTTTGGCGGTACAGTCCAACCCCGCGTATTTACCGAGTATTTCTTACCCTAACCATATTGCTCCGCGCGGTCATTTTGCCGTAACGATAAATGTGGAAAATACGGAAAAACTCAAAGAAAAAATTGCCTTCTTCAAAAAAACTGCCGCATCCCAAGACGTTTGGAAGGAAGAATCGCTCTATTTGCGCATGAAAGGTATTTATCCGTTTACGCCCAGCGAAATCAAACCCAAAGTATGTTTTATGTTCCCCGGGCAAGGTTCGCAATATGTGGATATGATGAAGGACTTAGCGTCCAAGTATAAGGTTGTGCAAGATACGTTTGACGAAGCCGACCGCTTACTGGTAGATATTATCGGTGAAAATTTAACCGATACCCTTTGGAGTAAACCCGGCGAAACCAAAGAACAAATTGCCGAGCGCGAAGCCGCTATTAAACGTACGGAAATGACGCAACCCGCCGTTCTTACCGCCGACATTGCCATGATGCGTTTATTATCGTCTTTCGGTATTAAGCCCGACGTTGTGATGGGACATAGTTTAGGGGAATATGCCGCTGCGGTAGCCGCCGGAATTTTTGATTTTGAAAACGGCCTTAAAGCCGTATGTACCCGCGGGAAAGTGATGAGTGAAATTCGCGTGGCCGACAACGGAAAAATGGCCTCTATCGCCGCTTCTGTGGAGCGGGTGGAGCCGGAACTCAAACGCGTGAGCGGTTATGTGGCGGTAGCCAATAAAAACTGCCCCACGCAAACCGTGATTGCCGGTGCGAGTGCGTCTATTGACGAAGCGATTAAAATGTTTACGGATATGGGTATCCAAGCGGTACAAATTCCCGTTTCGCACGCGTTCCACTCGGCCATTATTGAGCCCGCCGTTCCGCAATACCGCGCATTTTTGGATACGTTAAAATTCGGTTCCCCGAAAATGCCGATTACCACCAACGTAACCGCGGAATTTTATCCTAACGACCCCGAAAAAATAAAAGATTTAATGGTCAAGCAGGTTTCCAACTCGGTAGAGTGGATTAAACAACTTAAAACCACTTACGATTGGGGCGTGCGTTTATTCGTGGAGTGCGGCCCCAAACGCGTGTTGTCCGCGCTCGCTTCCAATACGCTTTCCGATAAAAAAGATATTAAAGTATTGGCATCCAATCACCCCAAAAAAGGCGGCATTGTGGAATTTAACGATTTATTTGCCAATTTGATTTCATCGGGTATCCACATAGATTGGACCGGTACCGATATCTATGGTGATAACCACACCTACAACCCCGCTTTTACGAATTGGGTAAAAGCGCAAGCCCCGACTTGCCTTGCTCCGCAACAAAAGCCCGCTGATAATCAAACTTGCGCTAAAGAAGATATTGTCATTAGCGGTATTGCGGCAGGCGGCCCCGGCAGTTGGGATAAGATTTTCCGCGAAGGGGTATTGGACGAAATTTTATCCGGACGCAATATGATTGAGCCGGTCAGCGCAGACGTCCAACAAAAACAAATTGATAAACATGTGGAATTTGTAGTTAAATCGCCCGACGGCAACCACCATTTTGAACGTTTAACATCCGCTTCGCAAGCCATTAAACTTTATGCCAAAGGCGGCGCGTTTGATGTGGAAAAAGAGTTCGGTTTGCCTGCTAAATGGGTGCGCTCTATGGACCGCAGTTTCCATTTGGCTATTGCGGCAGGTATGCTGGCGTTAAAAGATGCGGGCATCCCGTTAGTACTCTATTATAAGCCGACTTCTACGGGCGGCTATTTGCCCGACCGCTGGGGACTCCCTGCGGATATGATTGACGAAACGGGGGTAATTTTTACTTCCGCTTTCCCCGTTGCTAACAGCCTGATGGGGGACTTGACTAAACGTGTGGAAGGGCTCCTTAATAATAAGACCGCTAAAGAAGTGCGCGCGTTCTGCGATAAATTTATCGCGCAGATTTCCGACCCTACCCTAAAAGCGGAAATTGAAACGTGGTATCAACAAAATTTCAAAGATAAAGAAATTGAACCGGCGGCGTTTACGTCGGAATTTATCTTAAAAACCATTATTATTGCCCATTGTCATTTCTGCCAATGGATCCGTGCCCGCGGGCCGGCCTTGGCTATGAGTTCGGCCTGTGCGTCCACCGCGCAAGCCGTCGCACTCGCCAATGACTGGATAAAACTCGGCCGCTGCAAACGGGTCATTGTTATCGGCGCGGACGATATTACCAACGATAACGTGTCCGAGTGGATATTAACCGCTTTCTTGGCTTCCGGCGCTGCCACAACGGAAGGCGACGTTACCAAAGCCGCCCTTCCTTTTGACCGCCGCCGCAACGGCATGATTGTAGGTATGGGCGCGGTTTCTTTGGTAGTAGAGCAAGCAAGTGAAGTGACCAAACGCGGTTTGAAGCCGCTGGCCAAAATTTTATCTACCGAAATTGCCAACAGCGGTTTCCATGTAACGCGTTTAGATGTGGGGCATATCGCCAGCGTTATGGACCGGTTAGTTACCCGCGCGGAAAAAGATTTTAACTTAAAACGCAGTGATATTGCCAAGCAACTTGTATTTATTTCGCACGAAACCTATACGCCGGCGCGCGGCGGTTCCGCCAGTGCGGAAGCCTACGCGCTTAAACGCACGTTTGGCGAAGATGTCAGCAAAATTATTGTCAGCAATACCAAAGGCTTTACCGGTCACTCTATGGGAGCCGGTTTGGAAGATGCTATTGCGGTGCGTTGCTTAAATACGGGTTTAGTTCCGCCGATTGCCAATTTCAAAGAATCGGACCCCGAACTCAACGGCATTACGTTAAGTAAAGGTGGGCATTATGATTTCAAATATGCCTTGCGTTTGGCCGCCGGTTTCGGTTCCCAAATCGGTATGACGCTGATGGAAAAAATGTGGCAGAAAGGAGAACCGCGTATTGCCGATAACGCAACACATGAAGCGTGGCTTAAAGAAATTTCCGGCCAACAGGCTCCGGTTTTGGAAATTGTGCAAAATACCTTGCGTGTTAAAGATAACTATCAACATGGGGTAAAGCCTTCACTGGTTATGGAAGGTTCCCAAGCGTTTGTAGATAAAGTTAACGCAGTAGCTCCTATTGAAAAGGCCGCGCCTGTCGCGCAACCCGCACCCGCGGTGGAAAAGGAAGTAGCGCCGGCCCCTGTGGTGCAACCCGCACCTGTCGTTACCCCTGTGCCGGTCAAACCTGCGCCGGTAGCATTAGATGAAGCGCAAGTGACCAAAGAAGTGGTGGATATGGTATCGCAAAAGACGGGCTACCCCGAAGACATGTTAGATTTAGATTTGGATATGGAAGCCGATCTCGGTATTGACACGGTGAAACAAGCCGAACTCTTTGCCGCTATGCGCGAACATTAC
>Ga0310690_10001111_pt1 | contig 50041 bp, 41 predicted proteins | sample AusTroGonzalo_MG_2_FD_207661 | JGI IMG/M metagenome (GOLD analysis project Ga0310690, IMG submission 207661) | Bovine rumen microbial communities from tropical cattle in Woodstock, Queensland, Australia - Gonzalo_04 (v2) (version 2) | ecosystem: Host-associated > Mammals > Digestive system >... | reverse complement strand
TATTTCTTCTTGTAGATAAATGATTTGCCTACGGTAGCTCCACTTCTTGCAAAGAGAATATCATTATCTTCCAGCATATAAGGGAGAGCATCTTTACTTGGCAAAGATAGTTTCCCTGTCTCTTTCAACTTGTTATCAATTGTGATATCTGTAATTCTTATATACCTCGGTAAAGAGGCATCAAATTCTATGCCAGTCGTATTTGCTCCATATTGTAAGGATGTAGTGAGTAGCCATTTTAGTTTTATGACTTCCCACGGAGAAGGAATCTCACCAATAAAATCAAAGCCACTGTCCTTAGTATCTGTGCAAGTAAGTGTCTTGCCAGTCACAGCATCATTTATGCAGATTTTCTTCATTTCTTCTAATTCAGCAATCTGCTTCCTTTTTATCCAGATCAACTTATTGATGCCAGAAACCTTCCAATCTAGAAATCGCACAATCTGATCTTGCTCATCATGCGGTGGAAGTGGTATTTTATGGTTTTTTAGTTTTCCGTAGTCAACATTTTGTCCTTCTCTTATCCCCGTAACACATTTTTGTAACAGCCAAATGAACGATGATGATTTAAATAAGTACTTTGCGTACCCTTCTGTTATCTGTGCATTTGGAATCATAACTGTATAGGCGGGACTAATTATTCCCTGATAATGCGCTAGTTCTATTCCACCCTGAAATGATCGTAAGCTAATTACAAAATCGCCCCTCTTAACAAGCTTTAAAAGATGTAGGTCTTTTTGCGGTTCGACTGTTCTGTTTCCATATACATTCTTGGGGACAACACCCATATTTTGGGACGCAACCAATAAAACCTCTTGAGGATATCCTTTTTCAGATCGTTCCATAAAAACATATTTTATTTTCGATGTCTTCCAATGAGAAGGAACTTTTGGTATCCATAGTTCATCTGTTGGAGAGAATGAATTATAATTGGTCATCACTCATCCCCTCAGTTATTTCCTTGAACAGATTTCTTGTTTCTTTTTCAAGTTTATCAAAGTCTGCCAAAATATCGCTCATATCTCGCAATTCTACAGGTTTATAGAAATACTTTGTAAAGCTAACTTCATAGCCGATGGCCGTTTTTTTCTCATCCACATAGGCGTCTGGAGCATAGGTTAGCACCTCATTCCTCATAAAAGCATCAATGCCGCCTTCGTAGATGAATGGAACATTTTCCGTATCACGAAGATCGACATCCGGCTCGCCTTCGATGGGTTTAGCCGTCGGGTCTTTTTCTGTGATAAACGGACGAATGTTTTTAAGTACACTCGCTTTCAGTTTTGTCGCCTTTGCAAATGCTGTCCAATCGTCGGTCAGAGTCCCCGCAGGAACGGAAGCAATGGCTTTTTTCACCGTTGCAAGCTCTTCCGCTTTTTTGAAAAGATTGGCGGGTATTTCTCTGTCGGGATATACGCGTAACCGCAAAGGGCGCTCCACGGTGATATTCCAATATCCAAACTCGTTGTTGTTAAAAATCATGCTGACGTCGCTTTGCTCCATTTCAAGGAAAATGCGCATGATCTCGTTGCGAAGTTCGGGTGTGAACTCGCAGTTCTTCTCGCCCATATTTTTACGGAGCGGGGATTTCATCGCCGTCGCGTCGATCAACTGTATTTTCCCTTTGCGGCGATCTTCTTTTTTGTTGGAAAGGACCCAAATAAACGTGCCGATACCGGTGTTATAAAACATTTTTTCCGGCAAAGCGATAATGGCTTCCACAAGGTCGTTTTCTATCAAATAGCGGCGAGCGTTGCTCTCACCGCTTCCTGCATCTCCGGTGAAGATAGACGAGCCGTTATGCACCTCGACAATGCGGCTTCCGAGTTCTGTATCCTTTTTCATTTTGGCAATATTATTCAAGAGAAATAGAAGCTGTCCATCACTTGTTCTCGGAATCATGGTCAATGTCTTTCCATCTTCCAAATAAGTATTAAAACGGGTATCAAGAATTTCTTTTTTGCCGCCCATTTTATCCGCATCAGTTTTCCAACTTTTGCCATAAGGAGGATTTGAAAGCATAAAATCAAATTGTCTGGTGGCATTTGCATCAGCAGAAAGCGTCGAACCGTAGCTGATATGCTCTGCCTGTTCGCCGTCACCTTTAAGCAACAAATCAGCTTTTGCAATGGCATAAGTCTCAGGGTTTATTTCTTGTCCAAAAAGATGAATAGAAACTTTTTTCCCTCGCTCAGCCGCCAAATTCATCAGTCTATCCTGAGCAACTGTAAGCATACCACCCGTTCCGCAAGCTCCGTCATACAAGGAATAAGTAGCATCTTTTATCTGATCTGCTATTGGAATGAAAACAAGATCCGCCATCAGTTCAACAACGTCGCGAGGTGTCCAGTGTTCTCCAGCCTCTTCGTTATTTTCTTCATTAAAGCGTCGAATCAATTCTTCAAAAATTGTTCCCATAGCATGATTATCCAAAGCCGGATGTTTAAGAATAGTTTTGGCATCATCCTTGTAAATAGGATCTGGAGAAAGATTGATGTCAGGAGAAACAAACTTTTCAATGACCGCACCAAGAATATCTGCTTCGACCATAGTATTGATTTGATTCCGGAATTTAAATTTCTCCAAAATCTCTTGCACATTCGGAGAAAAGCCATCTAAATAAGCCTCAAAGTCAACTTTCAATGTCTGCCTTTTTGCACGACTGGTAAGATCTCTCAAACAGAACGGAGAAGCATTACAGAAAGCTTGCCCCGCAGCATTACAAAGTGCCGGCCACTGATTATCTATATTTGCAGCATCCAACATTTTTTTCATATCAAGAACTTGTTGTTTTGTTCCTTCCAAAACCGCATCCAAGCGACGAATCACCGTCATCGGCAAAATAACATCACGGTATTTACCACGCACATAAATATCACGCAGACAATCATCCGCGATTCCCCAAATAAAACTAACTATTGAATTGTGAACTTGATTATCCATCTATTTCCTCCTTACCTTGTTCTTTTAACCAAAACCTCCGCACTATACCCAAACCCCTGCCCTTTTCAAGTAATAACCACTTAATTTTATTGAATAATTTTCTAATTTTTATCTAAATCGAGCGTAGAAAACGATATGTTTTTGCGATTGGTTTTAGTGCTTAATTTAATTTGAGATGCAACAAAAGATGTGCAACTTATTGATAGGTCAAACTGATTTTAATATTACGGGATTCAGTAAGATTAAATTTCGGAAAAAGTCGTGACAGTCACGGCTTTTTCATGACTGTTTTTTCGTATCTTCTGCGATCTGTTTTGCCTCGTTTACTTCTTTCACCAACTGTTCCGATGTCGGCAGATAAATCTGATATTCTTTTGGAAGAATGGTTTTGTTGTCCTGCGGCAGAGTCATTTTCACGACAGTATCGTTTTTGCTCGTGCAGAGCAGGATTCCGATGGTCGGATTTTCATCTGGAAGTTTTTCTATGCGGTCGTAATAATTTACATACATCTGCATCTGACCGAGATCCTGATGTGTGATTTTGCCTGTTTTCAGTTCGATTATCACGAAACAGCGCAGCAGTCTGTTGTAAAAAACAAGGTCGATGAAAAACTCGTCGTCTTCAAGCATTATCCTTTTTTGTCTCGCCACAAAGGAAAAGCCTTTTCCCATTTCAAGTAAGAAGTCTGCTATGTGCGAAATTATCGCGCTTTCCAGATCATTTTCATGATAAGACGGTTTTGATTCAAGTCCCAAAAACTCAAGAAGCATCGGCTCTTTGATAATTTCCTGCGGTGTTTCGGGAATGCGTTCTCTGCGGGCGATTGCAAGAATAGTTTCTTTATCATTGCTGAGCAGCAGCCTTTCATAAAGCTGGCTGTTTATCTGGCGTTCCGTTTCTCGTCCTGTCCAGCAGTTGTTTACGGATTCCAGTTCATAGAACTCCCTTTTATCGGGATCTGAGATTGCAATCAGAAGTTTATACTGCATCCAATTTAATTGCGTCCGCACCGCAGACGCAATTGGATACAATCGGTAAAATTGCCTCGCTCTTTCAATCTGGCGGACACCGAATCCGCTGCCGTATTCAACTTCGAGGTTTTTTGCCAATTTTCTTACGATGTATGCTCCGTAATCAGCTCTTTCCTTGCCGTCCTGTTCTTCTTCCAAGATTCGTTTCCCCAAGTTCCAATACATCTGAACACGGCAGAAATCCACGCTACGCACCGCATTGCTGCGGGCTCTTTCAATGATTTGGCGTGCATCTTCAATGATGTTCCCTGTTTTGATGTAGATTGAAAGTTCCTTCATTTTTCACTCCATTGAAACAAAAAATCAAAACAATAATAAATATTAGATTACAAGAGTCAACTTTAATTTGATATTTGTTTGAGAATATTTATTATCTGTTTGCAAACAGTTTATTTAGGGAAACAAGATGGAAAATGAAATAGTGATTCACAACGAAACAGACTTGCAGTCAAAAGCGTAATAACACCTGATAATTACACAGATTTTATAGTCATCACGTAATCCGAACTGACTTTCGTTGTTTCCGCCCTTTTCAAGTGTCTAAACCTTTAATTTCATTAAATAATTTTCTGATTTATATTTCAATGAAATTATGACGGCCTTATCGTTGCTTTTGACAGCCTTTATCAGACTCTCTCCGCTGTTTGAGGAACATGAGACGAATACACGAAGAGCATCATCAAAGGCGAACGCCTGTTTTTACAGAGACAGGGTTATTTCGTGTTGCGGACGATATTTTTAACGAAATTCGGAAGCGCAAGAGCTCCTTTGTGGATCTCGGGGTTGTAGTATTTGCAGGTTTCGGCGATCTTTGCCGAGCGTTTTTCATCGAAGTCGTAGAGCGAAAGCGAATCGCTCGCCGCGGTCATGGTCCAGAGACCACTCGGATAGAGCGTAACGAGTGCGATGTAAGTCTGAACGTTCTTGAAGACATTCGCCATCGCGCCGGTCATGCTCGTCATCGTATCCTCGAAATACCAGGGGCTCTCACTCTGCGAGACCATGATACCGCCGGGCTTCAGGGCCTTTTTGACGAGCCTGTAGTAATCCTCCTGGAAAAGCGCGACTCCGGGGCCGACAGGGTCGCTCGAATCGGTTATGATGAGATCGAAGTAGCCTTCGTAGCCGTCCATGAACTTGAAACCGTCCTCGAAGTGGAGCTTTACGCGGGGATCGTCAAGTTTGCAGGTCGTTGACGGGAAGTAGATCCTGCAAAGATCGGTGACGCGCTGGTCGATCTCGCACATTACGACCTCTTTGATCGAATCGTGCTTCAAAATTTCGCGTACGGCACCGCCGTCACCGCCGCCGATGACAAGAACGCGCTCGGGATTTCTGATAGTGCAGAGCGGCATGTGGGTGATCATCTCGTGATATACGAATTCATCCTTTTCCGTCAGCATGACCAGACCGTCAAGCGTAAGAAGGCTGCCGAAAAATTCGGTCTCGTAGATATCTATTTTCTGGAATTTTGACTGCTCTTCATGCAGTTTTTTCCTGACCTTGAGACCTAAACTAGCCTTTTCGTCGTAATTTTCAACAAACCACATTCTCTCCTCCTTTTACATTGCAGGGCAGGTCTCCCAACCCGCCATTTGAGCCATCATTCCGGACATATCTATACCGTTGTAGTTTTTCGGGCTGTAAAGATCGACACTGCCGCTGAACCTGAGTGCGCCGTGATTTTTGACATCACCTACCTCCGAAAAGTCGATCGTGCCGACACCTATGGCGTGGATGCACGAAACCTGGTTCGTCTCCTCGTCACTGTCAGCGATGTAAAGCAGGGTTCCGGAGCTCTGCGCCGCCTGAAGACTCAGCTCAAGTTCTTCCGTACCTGCCGGCAGGACTGTTTCAGAGATCTGCAGAACGACTACCGTGCTGCTCTCCTGAATGCACTCATCATGCTCGGCATCGTACTCCAGACAGGGCCTCTGCACGATAAAGAGCGATGCCGGCTGCTCTGGGATGAGACTTTCGACATACACGTCGGTCCTTACCTGCTGACCTTCGTCTGCAAGCGGAGTTTCGTTGTTTCCGTAAGTTCCGACAGCAAACGCCTCGTGCAGGACTCCGAGCTCCGGATCCTCGCCGTCAGAAAAATTAGCGACCTCATCGACATCAAGCGAAAGTGCGATCTGGCCGTAGGGAGAATCGTAATCCTCAGGATCTCTGTCTGCCAAGGGTTCTTCGTCCGTTACGGGCTCCTCGTCCGTTACAGGTTCTTCATCCGTTACGGGCTCTTCGTCCGTTACAGGCTCTTCATCCGTTACGGGCTCTTCATCCGTTACAGGTTCTTCATCCGTTACAGGTTCTTCATCCGTTACGGGCTCTTCATCCGTTACCGGTTCTTCGTCCGTTACGGGTTCTTCGTCCGTTACCGGTTCTTCGTCCGTTACAGGTTCTTCGTCCGTTACAGGCTCCTCGTCAGGATAATCGTATTCATTTTTATTCGAGTCTCCGCACGAAACTAATGCGAAAAGGGCGAAGACAAAAACTGTCAAAACGGTGAATTTTTTCATAACTCCTCCTAAAATCAGTGAAAATTTACCAGCCAAAGTCCGCAAACTATAAGAAAGAGGCCGCCGATCTGCATCCCGCTCAGCCTTTCATGGAACATAAAAACAGACCAGAGCGTTACGATCAGCAGACCGCACGAAGTCATCGTCGGATATGCGATCGAAAGGTTGAATTTTTCGAGCGCCTTCGTGTAAAAGACAAGTGCGATACCGAAGAAAAGGATGCCGAGCATCAGCTTTAAGTTGGTCAGGTAACTCAGAACGAACGGAATGACTCCGTCGCTAAGTTTGACCGGCTCGGCCATTACGCCGGCCTTCATGAAGATGTTGGCGCCGGCGTTGAAAACTATCGCCAGGATCAGAAAAACTACACAGATATTCATATTTTTGAAATCTCCTCCTTTATTGACGTCCACCTCTCCGCCGGAAGCTTGGCTCCGATGATCTCGATAACGTTCGATGCGGCGACAGTACCGATCCGGCCGCATTTTTCGAGCGGCATATCGTTCACGAAACCGTAAAGGAAACCTGCCGCGTAGAGATCTCCGGCTCCGGTCGTGTCAACAGGTCTTACGGTTTTCGCCGGAACTTCGATAATATCCCCGTCGTTTGCGATAAGAGAACCGTTCTTTCCGGTCTTCACGACGGCACATTCGCAGATCCTGCCGATATTTTCAGCAGCCTGCCTTGCCTCGAGCCCAGTGAACGAGCGTGCCTCCTCCTCGTTCGCGAAGAGGATGTCAACATACTTTGAGACCATATCCTGAAGGAAGCCCAGATTTTCTGCAACGACATTGAAACTTGCCAGATCGAAAGAGATCATCAGCCCGAGCTCGTGCGCGATCTGGAGAGAGCGCTCGATCAGACGGTGATCCTGCGTGAGGTACCCCTCGACGTGGAAAAGGTCGAAGCCGCGGAAGAGATCCGGCGAAAGCTCATCGGCAGTCAGAGTCACGGCTGAACCGAGATAGGTGGCAAATGTGCGTTCCGAATCGGGAGAGATCAGCGCGATAGCCCTTCCGGTCGGCAGTTCGCCGCGGAAAAGGTTCGGCGTCACCCCGTGAGCGGTCATATTCTTTTCAAAGACCCGGCCGAATTCGTCATCGCCGACCTTGCCGACGAAAGAGCACGGAACACCGAGAGCGGAGAGCCCGTGGACTGTATTCGAAGCGCTTCCGCCGCTCTGCTGGACCATGTTGAAACCGATCATACGGCTCAGAACGCGCTCGCTGAAGTTGGCATCGACAAGCTGCATACTGCCCTTTGCAAGGCCGAGTTCCGCAAGCACGGACTCGTCAGGGATCGAGACCAGGATGTCTACGAGAGCATTGCCCATTCCAAGGATTTTTTTCATTGTATTTCCTGAAGATTCGGTTTTGAAGAGGTCAAAGGGAGGCTATTTTTTGATTTTCAAACGATTTCCCGTCGTCTTTTCGAAGGTACCTTTTACAGTAACGTGGTCGATGAGAAGCGTCGCAACGAGGTAAGCTGTATCTTTTTTGGATTTAAGATCCCTGAGCATCGAATATCCGTCACCGCCGTTTGCGATGAACGAATTGAATGCGACTTTATATCTTCTCTTCTTGTCAAGAGGTTTCCCTGCGACCTTGATTTCAAGCGCGGTGCCCTTGAAAACAGTCATCTCGATACCGGAGACCTGAAGGAATCCGCCTACGCCGGTCCCGCTCTCGGAGAAGTAGTCAAGAACCTCCTGAAGCTGCTGGCCGGTAAGCTCGGCAACGTAAACAGTATCGTTGAAGGGGAAAACGCTGTAGATATCCTTTTCGGTGATGGGACCCTTCGGAAGACCCTGACGGATACTTCCTGCGTTCATGAAGGCAACTTCGGTACCGGTCTTTTCGCGCATGATGTCGGTGATGATGTCACCGAGCTCGATCTCGCCGCTCCTTGCGATGTCGCCGCCGATAAGGTCTCTGTCGAGCTTGCCGATCTGCTTCGTCGAAAATTCGCATTTGAAGCCGTTCAGCATGTCGAGCATAGCCTTATTCTCAGGGATCTCCTCGTCAACGAAGCCGTAGGAGACCTTGTTGCCGTCTTTGACCTTCTTATCCTTGAGGTTGATCGGATACATTTTGTGCTCGGTCTTTACGATTTTGCCGCCCTGAAGATAGAAGTCGATGCGGCCGACCCATTTGCCCATTCCGCCGGTCTGAACGATGTAGGTATCGTTGATCTTTACCGGGCTCTCAAGATGTCTGCTCGTGTGACCGCCGACGATAAGATCGATGCCCTGAACAGCCTTCGGGAGGTAGTTGTCGCCGTAGAAACCGTCGAAGCTGCGGTCGGTGTCGTAGTAGCCGAGGTGGCTGACAACGATAACGAGGTCGTTTTTCTTTTTGAGAAGCGGGACTCTGAACTTTGCCGCCTCGACCGGATCGGTCATCGTGATGTTGCCTGCAAGACCCTGGGTCGATATGTTCTGGCTCTCCATCGTGGTAAGTCCGAGGATAGCGACCGAAAGACCGCTGCTGAGTTTCTTTTCGATGTACTCTTTGCCGACCGACTGCGTGCCGCCCTCTTTGTAGATGTTCGCCGTCAGAAAGTCGAACTTCGCCTCTTTCTGCATATTGTTGAAGGCCTCGAATCCGAAATCGAACTCGTGGTTGCCGATAGCCATCGCATCGTAACCGATGAGGTTCATTCCGTGAATCATCGGCATATTTTTGCAGACATTGCTTCTCGGATCGCCGAGAGTGATATCTCCGCCGCTGAGAACCAAAACGTCTCCGCCTTTGCCCTGAACTTCGGCGCGAATCCTGTCAACGAGTGTCTTCTGAGCTGCCAGACCGCCGATCTTCGGGTTCTCCGGCTCGTCAAAACTCCAAGCCATTCCGTGACCGTCGTTCGTGTAGATAACGGTCAAAAGACGATCCTTGTTGTCGTTTACCAGCGCAGAAAGCGAGAAAAACGAAACGAACAAAAGAGTTGCGATGAACAATTTTTTCATTTAATGCCCCCGATATTAGTTCTCAAGTTGTTCAAAATCTCCTTTATAAAAACATCTGAATATATAGATTCAGCGGCTGTTGTCAAATAGTTACCAGCATATCGTACATAGTTGTCCGCAGATTTTTTCAAACCCTCGATCTCCTCTTCGGTAAGCTCGCGCTTCAATTTGGCAGGATTGCCGGCAAAAAGCACGCCGTCCGGCACCTCCGTACCGCCCAGAAGCAGGGAATTTGCGGCAACTATCGAATTTTTTCCGATCCTGCAGCCGTCCAGGATCACGGCGCCCATGCCGATAAGAGAGTTGTCGCCGACCGTGGAGCCGTGGATCACCGCGTTGTGCCCGACGGTTACGCCGCGACCGATCGAAGTCGGATAAAGCGCAGTCGTAACGTGGATCGTCGCATTGTCCTGAATGTTGGTGCGAGCCCCGATAAAGATCGAATTCACGTCGCCGCGGACGACCGCCCCGAACCAGATATTGCACTCGGCCTCAAGCGTGACATCGCCGATGACCGTCGCGTTTTTGAAGATATAGGCGCGTTCGTCGATCGCAGGGATTTTGTCAAGATAGTTAGTTATCATCTTTTTCGAACTCCTCCAAAGCCTTTTCAGAGCTGCTTTTTATCGTGAAAAGCGAACTCGCGGTAAGGATCAGACCCGCCAAAAGCAGGACACCGAAAATTTTGGGACCGAACTCGACCTGCGCCATGTTGTTCGAAGCCGCCATGCAGCGTCTCGTGAACTCCTTGGTCGTACGCCTCGCCTGCTCCTCCTTATCGAGCTGCTTCCATGTCTCGTCATCCGTAAAACACCCCTCCGCCTTGAGCGCATCGTACTCGGCACGCGCACTGTCGGCAGCGAAACTGAGCCCGATAAGAGCCAGAACACAGATAACTGTCAGGATCACACCGTAAAGACCGCGCTTCGTCTTAAAAAGCGACTCCTTGATTTTCTGAACAAAATTCATGTAACACCCCTATTTTACTGCAAGTTCGAGATCGGCTATCAGCTTGACGAAATCCTCAGTAGGCTCCTTCAGGCTGTTCGAGAGGAAGAAATCGACCATTCCCCTCTTCTTTTTATGCAGATCGAGAATTTTTTCTTCAATTGTCCCTTTCGAATAGAGCTTGTTGACGATGACCTTCTTCTTCTGACCGATCCTGTGCGCCCGTGACCAGGCCTGTTCCTCTACCGCGGGATTCCACCAGGGATCGACGATGATGATGTGATCCGCGCCGGTAAGGTTCAAACCCACTCCGCCGACCTTGAGGCTGAGCAGGAAGGCATCGCGCTCACCGGCGTTGAAGCGGTCGACGAGCGGCATCCTGTCGCGTGTGTCCCCGTCCATGTAAAAATATTCTATACCGTTGGAAACGAAGGCATTTTCAATGATCCGCAGCATCTTCACGTACTGGCTGAAGATCAGGACTCTGCCTCCCTCCGAGAAGATATCCTCGCAAAGCTCGAGTATAGCCGCGATCTTTCCGGAAAATTCGGGTGAATTGTCTGTCTGCGAAACAAGCGCGGGATGGTCCGCCGCCAGACGCAGATTCGAAAGTATCGCAAGGATCTCTATTTTGTTGAGCGAAGTACCTCTTTCAAGGTAATCGGCGCGTCCGCGCAGCAGGACCGAAAGGTAGATCTCCTTCTGCTTGGGCGTCATCTCGACCGGATACTCCTTAACGATGAGCTCCGGCAGCTCGCTCAAAATCTCACTCTTCAGACGGCGCAGGATAAAGGGCGAAGTCACGGATCTGAGGCTTCTGAGCTCCTCGCTGTCGTTGTTTTTCTCCGCCTTGTCGATCAGCTGCTTCGTACCCAAAAGCCCCGGCATGACGAACTGAAAGATGCTCCAGAGGTCGCGGATATGGTTTTCGAGCGGCGTACCTGTCAGGGCGAAACGGTGCTTCGCCTTGAGCGAGCTTATCGCCTTGAAGCGCTTGGTCGAGTCGTTTTTGATGTGCTGGGCCTCGTCCACGATGACCGTTTCAAAATTTTTATCCTTCAAATAGGCGAAATCGTTAACGACGACCGAATATGAGGTGATTATCAGCTCGCGCTGGGTGCTCCGCCACTTTTCGATGCGCTCCTCCGGCTTGAGCGAATCGATGACGACGCGCTTCATGTCGGAAAAGAACTTCTCGATCTCGTGATCCCAGCTCCAGACAAGCGTTTTAGGGCAGATGACTATCGACGGGAGATCCCCCTTCTCCGCCTTGATCATGGCAAGCGACTGGAGCGTTTTTCCAAGACCCATCTCGTCGGCGAGGATACCGCCAAGCCCCAGGACCTTCAGCAAAGAGAGCCACTTGAACCCGTCGAGCTGATACTTCCTGAGCGGGACGCGGCTGAAATCGACCGGCTCCAGCTCAGGCAGGACGCCGTGCGAAAGCGCATCGAAAATCGCGAGATACTTCTCCTTGCTGCCTTTAGGCCCGACAAAGCTCCTGAGACTCTTCCTGTTCTTGCTCTTAAGCAGCTTCACAAGATGAGCTACCGCGATCCTGTCACTGTTTTTGAACATAGCGCTGCTGTCGATGAGCGATGAAATTTTAGTCAGGAAATCTTCACTGTTCTCGAGGATCATCGGACAGCCGTTGACGTCGGATACGACTGGCCGTCTGATACCGTTTTCGAACTGGTTCACGGCTTCGATAAGCTCAGTCGAGGAGATGAATTCAGAAAACTGGGGCAGCTTGATGTTGAAGGAGAACCACTGCTCGTCAGCGTTGACGTCTAGGATTATCTCCGACTCGTCCGCAGCTGTCCCGGGGATCCTGAGCGTGCGGATCTCCTGATCGCTTTCGAGAACGCCTATCCTGTTGAGCGGACTCTCCGGATCCGAGATGGCTGAGTAGCTCGACATCGGCGCGACATACTGGTTCTGGAACTGCCTGAAACCGGACTCGGCCAGTGCGGAGCGGAGGTTCGAGACGAGCTTCGGAGCAAGCGAATAGATCCTGCCGTTCAAGGGATAGATCTGGTCGAAGTTCTTCTTCCGCGGATGGAATTCTATCGAAGTTTCATCGTCGTTGAGGAAGATCCTGAGGAAGATTTTGCCATCCTTCATCGTCGTTTTGAATACGATATCGGCATCCTCGTCGAGCACGATTTTTTCAAGGTTGAGCGCACCGCTGAGGATCACGTCGGGGTTCAAACCCTCGCCGAGCTTGGATATCGCCGTGATCAGGTCATCGCGCTGCGAATAGCCGACTGCGACCGAAAGTATAGTCGAGAGCGTTTCGTTGACCGCCGATGAAAAGGCCCAGACCGCGCCGCTCTCGGTATCGATCGCGACCCCCTCCTTGTCGAAGTAGACAACGCTGTTGGGCAGCGAAAAGCTGACATCGGCCGAGGTAAGGGTGTAGGCCAGGATCAGCGGTTCAGCCGAGCGGTAGAGCGGCAGCTGACCGAGAATGAAGCTCTCTGGAAAGAGCCCGACGACCGTCGCGAAGCCCCTGCTGCCTAGCTGGGCAAGAAGCGAATCGATATGATAGTCGCTATCCTTCCTGTCGATCTGGATATGGTTGTGACGGTCGATTTTGAGTCTGCACGGGAAGGCGGCCTTGCGCGAATCCGTCTTGACCGTGAACTTCGAAAGCTGCTCGGAAATATCGGTGTTGTCGAGTGTGATACGGTTGTAAAGCAGAGCCGCCGCAACGACATGCGAACAGATCCCGTGACATCCTGCGGTGCAGGTCGAACCGGTCAGAGAACCGTAGGGATCGACAAGAAGCATCACCTCGGAACCCTCCACCGACGCCTTGATCTCGGTGCCGGTACCCTTACGGTTGACCGACAGGATCATCGTCGATTTGTTGTCCTGAAGAGCGCAGCCCTCAAGATAACCGTCGGATGCGACCAGATCTGAGAGCTGAATCATCACTGACATCGGGGAGAGATTCCGGAGTAAATTTAATTACATAATGTGGAAAGCGACGGTAAGTCCCGCCATAACGATAGAAACCATGCTCATAAGTTTGATGAGAATGTTGAGCGACGGACCTGACGTATCTTTGAAGGGATCGCCGACCGTGTCGCCGACGACAGTAGCCTTGTGGCAGTCAGAGCCTTTGCCGCCGAGGTTGCCCTCTTCGACATACTTCTTGGCATTATCCCACGCACCGCCGGCATTCGCCATGAATACCGCAAGAACGAAGCCTGCCGAGAGACCGCCGATAAGAAGACCGAGCACGCCGCCGACACCGAGTACGAGACCCGTTACGACCGGAACTACGATAGCCAGGATCGAGGGAAGAAGCATCTCGTGCTGAGCGCCCTTGGTCGAAATCGCAACGCAGCGCTCGTAATCAGGTTCAGCCTTGCCTTCAAGGATTCCGGCAATCGTACTGAACTGACGGCGGACCTCTTCAACCATCTTCTGAGCCGCACGTCCTACTGCGTTCATGGTAAGTCCGCAGAAGACGAACGCCATCATCGCGCCGACGAAAACGCCGACCAGAACGATCGGGTTCATCAGGTTGACGTTGTATGCGTTCATGAAGTCGATAAGCGATGCGTTTGCCGCCGCCATGCCGTTCGGGAGAGCTTCACCGGTACGGATGAGGGCGATCTTGATCTCCTCGACGTAAGAAGCGAGAAGAGCGAGAGCGGTAAGCGCTGCAGAACCGATAGCGAAACCCTTGCCTGTTGCAGCCGTCGTGTTGCCGAGAGCGTCAAGCGCGTCTGTGCGCTGACGGACCTCAGGCTCGAGACCGCTCATCTCTGCGTTTCCGCCTGCGTTGTCGGCGATCGGACCGTATGCGTCAGTCGCAAGCGTGATTCCGAGCGTCGAAAGCATTCCGACAGCCGCGATGCCGATGCCGTAAAGACCCTGCTGAAGGTTTGCAGCGTTGAAAGCAAGGCTGAAACCGTTTGCGCAGAGGTATGAAAGGATGATCGCAACGCCGACCGTAACTACCGGGATCGCAGTCGAAAGCATTCCGAGACCGAGACCGGAGATAATGACTGTAGCAGGTCCGGTCGTCGAGCTTTCAGCGACCTTCTGAGTCGGTCTGTACGACTGAGAGGTATAGTATTCGGTGAATTTTCCGATGATCACGCCGGCAAGAAGTCCGACAACAACGGAGAGTGAAGTCTGCCACCAGCGGCTGTCAGCTGTTCCGAAGAGTCCTGCGAAGATGCAGAAGGTCGCAACGGCGATAAGTACCGCAGCCGTGTTGGTGCCGCGGCTGAGAGCCGAAAGAAGGTTCTTCATGCTCGCGTTTTCCTTCGTTTTGACAAGGAAGATACCGATGATCGAAAGAAGGACGCCGATTGCCGCGATCATCATCGGAGCAAGAACAGCCTTAAGCTGCATGTCGCCCCTGAATGCCGCTGCACCGAGAGCCATCGTAGCAAGGATCGAACCGGCATAGGATTCGTAAAGGTCTGCACCCATGCCTGCAACGTCACCGACGTTATCGCCGACGTTGTCAGCGATCGTAGCCGGGTTGCGCGGGTCATCCTCGGGGATGTTGTATTCCGTCTTTCCTACAAGATCGGCACCGACATCGGCAGCCTTCGTGTAGATACCGCCGCCGACTCTTGCGAAAAGAGCCTGAGTCGAAGCACCCATTCCGAAGGTCAGCATCGTGGTCGTGATCGTTATCAGATCAGCCTCGGCGCCTACAAGCTTCAAAAGCCCCGTATTGTTAAGGACGATGAACCAGAGCGAAACGTCAAGCAGAGCCAGGCCGACGACAACAAGCCCCATGACCGCTCCCGAACGGAAGGCTACCTGAAGACCGCTGTTGAGGCTCTTCCTCGCTGCGTTAGCCGTACGAGCCGAAGCGTAAGTAGCTGTTTTCATTCCGAAGAATCCGGCAAGTCCTGAGAAGAAGCCGCCGGTCAGGAAGGCGAACCATACGATACCGTTCTGAAGCTTGAAAACCGCCATAATGGCAAAAATCACAGTCAGAACGCAGAAAACGATCGTTACGACCTTGTACTGCTGCTTGAGGTAAGCCATCGCACCGCGTCTTACGTAAGCAGCGATCTTTTTCATAAGGTCCGTTCCCTCATCCTCCTTCATCATCTGTTTGTAGAAAATGAAGGCAAAGCCCAGCGCAAGCACTGAGGCTACAAGAACCAGATAAACCAAGTTAGCCATAAATCTCTCCATAAAAAAATTACAAGCAACCATTCAGGGCGCATATTTAAATACTTTTTTTCGTTTAGGCAAATTTTGACTGAAAGTTATTCCGGATCGTTTTCCGCTATGCCCAGTTTTGCGATCCTGTAACGCAGGGATCTTTCGTTTATTCCCAAAAGCTCGCAGGTAGCCTGACGGTTGAAACCGGTCCTTTTGAGCGCGGTTTCGATATATTTCCGCTCGATCTGCGACAAAATCTTGTCGAGATCTATGCTGCTTGAAAGGTCGATAGTTATCTCAGTTTTTTCCGGGTCATGACGGTCTGCCGGAGACTGAGCCGCCGTACCGACAGTTCCGGCCACCGGCTCCGCCTGTTCTTTCGGCTTAGTATCGGCGCCGGGAAGCTTCGTGTTGAGACTGGTCTCGCGGATGATCCCGCCCTCTGCGAAGATCGTTCCGCGCTCTACCATATTTTTAAGCTCCCTTACGTTCCCGGGGAAGTCGTAATGTTCGAAAAAGCTGACGACCTCGGGCGAAAACGTAAAGCTCTGCCCCTTTTTCTGCGCGAAAGATGCCAGAAACGACTCGGCAAGAGGCAGAACATCCTCCCTGCGCTCGCAAAGAGGCGGGATATGGAGCTCGAGGACATTAAGGCGGAAGTAGAGATCCTCGCGGAACCTGCCCTGCCTCATCAGCTCCTGCAGGTTGCGGTTCGTCGCGGCGATCAGCCGGACATTCGTTTCGATCTTTTCCGTCCCGCCTACCCGTGTGAAGTTGCGCTCCTGAAGGACACGCAGAAGTTTTACCTGCATATTTTCGCTGAGTTCGCCGATCTCATCCAGAAAGAGCGTCCCGTTGCCGGCGACCTCGAAATAACCCTTTTTCGTCTGGTAGGCGCCTGTGAAAGAGCCCTTTTCGTGACCGAAGAGCTCGCTTTCGAGCAGATTTTCCGGGATCGCGCCGCAGTTTATCGCATACCAGAGATCGGCAGGACGCCCGCTGTTGTCGTGGATAAACTTCGCGACGACCTCCTTTCCTGTTCCGCTTTCTCCGGTCAGAAGCACCGTGCTGTCCGTCGCCGCGATACGGCCCGCCAGTCCGAAAATGTGCTTCATCGCCGGACTTTCCGCAATAACCTCGCTCTTAAAAATGACATTTTTTTCAGGTTGGGGAGCGGCCGGACGCTGTGAAGCGCTCTGTTCCTTCGCCGCATCATCTTTTTTCGCGGCCTCGACGCACTTTTTGACCAGATCCCTGATCTCGGCGACGTTGAAGGGCTTGCTTACATAATCGACAGCCCCAAGTTCCAGCGATTTTATCGCCTGCTCGGTCGAAGCGTAGGCTGTGATGACAATTATTTGAGACTTGGGGGAGACATAGGTCAGCTCGTGAAGCAGATCGATCCCGTCTATCGCCTCAGGCATATTGTAATCCATCAGAATCACTGCAAATTTTGTCTTCTTAGCCTTCTGGAGCGCAACTCTTCCGTTCTCTGCGGTAACAACTTCGTAGCCCTCGCGTCGCAGCAGGATCTGGAGAAACTGACGCATACTCAGCTCGTCGTCGGCTACCAAAACTTTGGTTTTCTCTTGTTCAGTTTCCAAAAATCAACCCCTCATTAAGCTTTCTCTTTTACAAGAAATTCAACAACTATTCTGGCTCCGCGCCCGGTATTCATCGCCTTTACGGAGCCGCCGTGTTTCGTAACAATACGGTAGACAAGCGCAAGCCCCAGTCCCGTTCCGCGCTTTTTAGTCGAATAAAACGGATCAAAGACCCTTGCAATGCTGCGCTCGCTGAACCCCGGTCCGGTGTCGTCGAAGGTCATGAACAGCGAGTTGCCTCTGCGTTCTGAAACGATAGTGATTTCACCGGCATCAGACATCGCCTCGGCGCTGTTCGTAAGGATATTCCAGTAGACCTCGCGGAGCTTCTCGGAATCACCGAGGATCTCTGATTCATCTTCGCCGATGCACTCTATCTTTATATCTGGATGACCGAGCCTGAACGCACTTACGACCTCGTTCAGAACACTGCACGGCGCACACATGGTAATGGTGTATTTAGTCTCCTCGGTATAGCGGAAAAGCGAATCCAGCAGTGTTTTCACGCGGTTGCCTTCACGCCGGATGATCGTTATCAGTTCATCCATCTCCGTGGAATCCGGCTGAATAGCCTTTATTTCGCTGCACATGATGTCGCTCGCACCGATAAGGCTCGTGAGCGGATTCTTGATCTCGTGGGCGATCGACGCGGTAAGCTTTCCGATCGAAGCCAGACGGTCGTTGAGCTCGACAGTCTCCTCCTCACGACGTATCTCCGTAACATCAGAGAAGATGATCGCCAGCTGATTCGTAGTGTACGGCATCACGGTGTAGGAAAAGACCTTGTCGCCGACCTTACGCTCCTCCCATTTTCCGATACCTGGATCAGAATTACCGACATCCCTGATGAAGCGGTCGAGAAGCGGTTCAAACTGCCCGGCATAACTGTTCGAGTACTTGCGCTCACCGCCTTCAACGATAAGGAAACCCATGCTGATGTTTGAAAAGATGGCCAGGAAATGCCGCTCCATCTCCTTGCTCTGCTGCGTCTTGGCTATAAGCTCTTCGTTTGCGCTGTGGAGATTTTTCGTGATTCTGGCTGAAACGACACCCGTGAAGGTGAAAAAAAGCATGTAGGTAAAGAGCCTCGAAAAGTAACTTTCCCACGGGACATCATAACTTCTGACCAACGGTTCCGACAGGAACGGCAGGAAGGAGAACTTGACCGCAAAGTATTGCAGCGCGAGCAGCACCGATGCATAAAGTGTTGTAATCACGACACCTTTCTCGCGCATCAGGATTCCGGAATAGATGATGTTTATGATGATTACATAAAGGTATGGAGATGATATTCCGCCGTTTGTGAAGGAGATGATCACCCAGTAGGTGATCTCCAGCAGGAACTGACCGCAAGCAAACGGAATAAGCAGCCCTTCCCTCATAGATCTGGCAAAAAACAGGGAAATGATGTTAACCCCGAAAAGAGCGAATGTCAGGGTCAGAAAGAACTTGTTCGGTCCGTAAAAGACACCCGTGTTCTCACTGACGAGAGGGAAAAGAAAAAAAGAGAACAGAACTGCAAAAATAAAGAAAAAACGAATTACCAGGTAGTAGCTGATATGGCTTCTGAATTCGTTTGCCGTGCGGGAAATCATCCGACAGCTTTACCCATGGAGAACATCGGAAGATACATGGCAACCATCATAGTTCCGACGATACCGCCGATGAAAACCATCAGGATAGGCTCGATCATGGAGGTCAGACCGTCGATCGCGACATCGACCTCCTCCTCGTAGAAGTCTGCGATCTTGTTGAGCATCGTATCCATGGCACCGGTCGCCTCGCCGACACCGATCATCTGAACGACCATCGACGGGAAAACACCCGCTTCGGTAAGAGGTGTGGTCATGTCACTGCCCTCGGTGACCTTCGTTCTGACAAAAAGGATCGACTTCTCGATCATAAGGTTGCCTGAAGTCCTCGAAACTGACTCCAGACCGTCAACAAGCGGAACTCCGGAGCTTACGAGCGTTCCGAGCGTTCTCGTGAATCTTGCAACGGCTGATTTTCTGATGAGATCCCCGACGACCGGAGCAACAAGCAGATATTTATCCCTCGCAAAACGAAGCTGCGGGTTTTTCATAAGAGTCTTGTAAACGACTATCAATGCGACAATGGCAATTATGACATAGAAGATGTTGTGCTTCATCCATTCGCTGAGGTCAACGATCACCTGAGTAAGACCGGGGAGCTGCTGACCTGCGCTGAGGAACATCGTCGAGAATGTCGGAACGACCCAGTAGAGAAGGACTATCGTGATGCCTATCGTCGCCGTCAAAATTACGGCAGGGTACTTCATCGCACTCTTGATCTTGGCGTTGATAGCCGCGTTTTTCTCAAGGAATATAGCAAGTCGGTCCATGATCGTATCGAGAATACCGCCGACCTCGCCTGCAGCAACAAGGCTGACGTAAAGATCGCTGAAGACCTTCGGGTGGCTCTTGAGCGATTCGGAAAGCGACTTTCCCTCTTCGACCGAGTTTTTGACCTTTCTGAGAACGCTTCTGAAATAGGGTGTCTCCGACTGGGCAGCCAGAATCTCAAGCCCCTGAATAATCGAAAGACCGGCGTTGATCATCGTGGCGAACTGACGGGTAAAGATAACCAGCTCCTTCGGCTTCATTCCGCCGCCGCCGAGCTCGATCTTCGTCCAGTCCTTACCGATCGTCTCTACTCTGATTCCCTGAGCGGAGAGCGCCTGTCTCGCCCCCTTTTCATCCTCTGCATCAAGCGAGCCTTTGACTGTTTCACCCCTTTTGTTTACACCTGTGTACTTGAAAAAAGGCATACCTTACCTCCCCTTTTGCTGTGTCGAACGTGAAAGAAGCGACTGGAATTCATCGAGATGCGGCACATAGATCAATGCCTCCTCCATGCTGATGACATCGTTCTTGACGAGTCTTGCAAGATCCTGAGTCATCGTCTGCATCCCCGTTTCGCTCTGACCTGTCTGCATACTGGAATAGATCTGCTGGATCTTGTCCTCGCGGATAAGGTTTCTGATCGCGGCATTCGGGACCATGACCTCGGTTACGATAGTTCGGCCGTGCCCCGATTTTTTCGGCAGAAGTATCTGCGACATGATACCCTGAAGAACGAAGCTCAGCTGAACACGGACCTGAGACTGCTGGTTGAACGGAAACATATCGATGATCCTGTTTATCGTTTCGATCGTATTGTTAGTGTGGAGCGTTGCGAGCGTCAGGTGACCTGTCTCGGAGACCGCGAGCGCCGTCGCCATCGTCTCGAGGTCTCGGATCTCGCCGATAAGAACGATATCCGGATCCTGACGGAGGACTACACGGAGAGCAGAAGCGAACGAGCTCGTATCGGCACCGACCTCACGCTGGTTGACGATACAGTTTTTGTGGGCGTGGATGAACTCGATCGGGTCCTCGATCGTGACGATGTGACCGTGACGGTGAACGTTTATGTAGTCGATGATAGATGCGAGCGTTGTAGATTTTCCGCTTCCTGTAGGACCGGTAACGAGGATCAGCCCCTTCGGTTTTTTCGCGAGCTCCTCGACTATCGGCGGCAGACCCAGCTTTTTAAAATCGAGGATTTTGTACGGAATGACACGGATCGCCGCGCTTATAGCTCCGCGCTGCATGAAGATGTTCGCTCTGAAACGGCTCAAATTCTTGACGCCGAAGCTGAAGTCGAGCTCGCTCTTCTCCTCGAAGATCTTCTTCTGTTTTTCCGTGATGATGCTGTAGGCAAGCCGCTTTGTCTCCGACGGACTGAGCGGAGGAACGTTGACCGGACGCAGTTCGCCGTCGATCCTGAGCTGAGGCGGACAACCACTCGCCAAATGCAAATCGGAAGCACCCTGCTCAATCATCAGGTTGAGCAGATCCTGTAAAGAGATACCCGTACTTGTTTCTGCCATGATTACCTCATTAATTATTCATCCGGTGCCGTATTTCTCAGGACCTCCGCGATGCTCGTGACACCTTCAAGAAGTCTGAGATTGGCACTCATCCTCATTGTTTTCATTCCAAGCTGGATCGCCAGCGCCTTGAGTTCCATCGAGCTCGAACCGTTAAGGATCGCCTCCTTCAGCGGATCCGTCATCTTCATGACCTCATAAAACGCGATACGACCCTTGTAGCCCGTTCCGTTGCAGACTTCACAGCCTTTGCCCTGATAGATCTGGTAGCCGCCCTCCAGCTGGGATTCCTTGATCCCGAGCTTCAGGAGCTCCGATTTCGGCACGTCGATCGGCTCCTTGCAGTTGTAGCAGACCTTTCTGCCGAGCCTCTGAGCCATGATGCAGTTGACCGACGAAGTGACAAGGAAGCTCTCGATACCCATGTTGATAAGACGGGTTACAGTTGACGGAGCGTCGTTCGTGTGGAGCGTACTCAAAACCATATGGCCCGTAAGAGCCGCCTTTACCGCGATTTCGCCCGTTTCGTAGTCTCTTATCTCACCGACCATGATGATATCGGGGTCCTGTCTAAGGAAGGAACGCAGAGCCGCCGCGAAGTTGAGACCGACCTGCTCGCGGATTGCGACCTGGTTGATACCCTCCAGGTTGTACTCGACCGGATCCTCAGCCGTCGAGATGTTTACATCCTCCTTGTTCAGGTCGGATAGAGCCGAGTAAAGCGTCGTCGTCTTTCCAGAACCGGTAGGCCCGGTGACCAGCATCATTCCGTAAGGCTTGTAGATAGCCTCCTTAAAGATTTCAAGCTGATCCGGGAAAAAGCCGAGCTTTGTCATGTCGAGCTGAAGGTTGCTCTTGTCGAGAAGTCGGAGAACGACCTTTTCGCCGAAAATGACGGGGCAGACCGAAACACGGAAGTCCATATCCTCGTTTTTGCCGAGCTTGATTTTGATACGACCGTCCTGCGGGATCCTCTTTTCCGCGATATCGAGGTTCGCCATGACTTTGAATCTGGCGACGATCGCATCCATCATCTTGCGCGGCGGATGAAGGACATCGTAAAGGACACCATCCATCCTGAAACGGATACGGAAGCTGAGCTCATAGGGCTCGACGTGGATATCCGACGCCTTCTTTTTGATAGCATCGAGCAGGATCATGTGGACGAGCCTTACTACCGGCGCATCCTCCGAATCCTTCAGCGTCTCTTCAAGAGAACTGGAACTCTCATCGTCTGCTGATCTCACCTCGCGGATCTCGACGTTGTCCATCTCTTTGATGAGAGCCTCCATGTCGAGCGTGAGATCGGCGTGCTTCTTCGACTCCTGTTCCTGCTGGGCCTTTGCGCCGTAATATTTTTCGATCGCTGCATCGATATCGCTTGACGATGCAACGACTATCTCAATACTGTAATCGGTCAGGAACTTGATATCGTCCTGAGCGTTCATGTTTGACGGATCCGACATCGCAACTGTCAGAACATTTCCGATCCTCGAAATCGGAATGACGTTGTAGCGCAGAGCGATCTGAGCATTCAGCAGTGCAATAACTTCGGGCTGAATCTCTATTTCGGAAAGGTCTATTCTGGGAACATTGTACTGTTCGCTGAGGATATCGACCAGCTGGTTCTCGTTGAGCCGGTTCTCTTTAAAGAGAATATCCTTAATACTTTCACCGGATTCGAAGGAAAGCTCCTCCAAAGATTTAAGTTCCGGAAGCGAAATTATGCCCCGTTTAACCAACATTCCGGTCAACTGTCTATTATTCAAATCCAACCTCCAAAAATCAGATCACAACAGAAGTAGCGGGTTAGTATAAAAATTTATTCCTTTCAGTCAATTAAGGCAGACAAAAAACTTTCCGCACTTTTTTGCCAATTTTTTTCTTTTTCGTAAGCTTTGACCCCTTTTAAAGGGTATAAAAATTTAGGAGCAGACGTTGCTGAACTTTATTTACGACATTTTCATATTTCCGATCGAGTTCGTGATGGACTTCGTCCTCACGCAATCCATTGCAATATTTAATGATTTCATTGCCGCGCTTGTATCCGTTTCGCTCTGCGTCGGCTTCGGCTCGCTCCCCTTCTACCACATGGCGGAAACCTGGCAGGACCGAGAGAGGGCGATACAGAAAAAGCTTGCCCCAAGGATCACCGACTTCAAGGCGATCTTTAAAGGATCGACGCTCAACAGCTATATCAGAACGCTTTACCGCCAGAATCATTACCACCCGATCATGGCGGTAAGAAGTTCCGTAGGACTTTTGATCCAGATCCCGTTTTTCTTCGCAGCCTACCACCTGCTGTCGCACTTTCCCGGCTTCAACGGCGCTTCCGCATTCATTTTCAAGGATCTCAGCCGTCCGGATGCTCTTCTGAAGATAGGATCACTGACTATAAACGTCATGCCTTTCGTCATGACAGCGGTAAATCTGGTTTCGACGGCTGTTTACGCAAAAAAGACCTCATTCAAGGAAAGGATCCAGCTCTACGGGATCACCCTGCTCTTCCTGATCCTGCTTTACGATTCTCCGAGCGCGCTGCTCTTTTACTGGACCTGCAACAACATTTTCAGTCTCCTGAAAAACATCGTTTACGCCAGGATTTATAAAAACGGAGTGATTTCCGGAGAGACTAAAATCGGTTCGGCTGCCGCTGACAACGGCAAACCCACCTCCGGCACGGTCCGCATTTCAGATTCCGTTTTCCTGCTCTCAGCTCTCAATTTCTCGATACTCGCCTTCATCGCCGTACCTTTTGCCCTTATGGCTTCCGGCGCAAAGGGCGACTTTACTGAAACCGTTTCAGAACTTTTACCGTTTCTGACTGTTTTTGCAGCTGTATTTTCCTTTACCGCATACTTTGTTTACAGGGAAACATCAATCAAATTGAGGCGTTACCTTTCGTCCGCCGCAGTTTCGATTCTCCTGTGCGCGCTTCTGAATGTCTTTCTTTTCACCGGCAACTACGGCGATATGAGCCACTTTGTCTTTGAGTATTCAGAGTTCAGTCTGAGCTTTAAATCATGGATCTCGACACTTCTTTTCGCCGTTTTCTTCGTTCCTCTCCTTCTGTTCGGCGAAAGAGCCGGCAAAAGCATCCTAAAGCCCCTTCTGATCGTGATAATGATCGCCCTGACCCTCTTTTCGATCAACGAAGTCAGAATATACCATTCGGTCCGCAATTCGGACAAGCCTGCAAAAAGTCTGGGTAAAAACGAGCTGCCTAAATACTTCAGCCTCACCAGGACCGGCCAGAACGTTGTTGTTCTGATGCTTGACAGGTTCATCGGCGGCTACATGCCCCAAATACTGGAATTCATGCCGGAACTGAAGACAGAGCTTCAGGGATTCACCTGGTACCGCAACACCCTTTCGCAGGCAAGCTACACGATCGGAGGCGTTCCGCCGCTTATGGGAGGCTGGGAGTATACCGTTCACGCGACCAACAACCGCAAAGATGAAAAAACTTTAGTCGAAAAGCTGAACGAAAGCGTCAGGGTGATGCCCTACAACTTTGATAAGGCGGGCTTCGATTCGACAATTTACATCCACGCAGACTACTTTAACAAGGACGACCGCGATTTCCTCGGCGATGCCGTCGTCACCGACTTCGACTACGACAGAACGACCGAATTCTGGCTTCAGAGACACCAGCGCACACTTAACGACACATCTGACAGCACAAGGAAACTGCTGATGGCATTCGGTCTTTTCAGAACGGCGCCGGAGTGGCTCAGACCCGCAATCTACGATGACGGGAAATGGCATATGACGCTTGTTGACGGAGAGGATCCGAATAATGATAAAAATCCCGATTTTTACTATTACAATCTCCGTCATGCCAACAAACTGAACACATCGCTGCGGACATACGCGTCACTTGACCTCTACCCGGAAATGTCAGGTACGACAAGCGAGCCCAAAAACAAATTCTACTATGTGACCAACACGCTGACGCACGAACCCTATTCGATCGACAGCAACTTCGAACTCAATCCGACAGGCAACCTGAAGTATCCTAAAAAGGTCATGAAAAAAGTCGGCAACCAGTTCAGTGCGGTCCAGCATCTCTACACCGATGCGACAGCGATGAGACTTGTAGCCAAGTGGCTGAAATGGATGAAGGAAAACGGTGTATACGACAATACGAGGATCATCATCGTCTCAGATCACGGCAGGAATGTCTACGACCCGTTTTTCAAGAAGAAAAAGATCCCTAAATCCCGTAAGGCGTCTCACCCGGCCTTTTTCAACAATGTTCTGCTTGTCAAGGATTTCAACGCTCAGGGGAATCTCAAAACGGACAACAAATTCATGACTCAGGCAAGCGTTCCGAATATTGCGACAAGCGGGATCATAGACGGCATCAACCCCTACTCAGGTAACCCGCTGAAAGATCCTCAGAAAATATTCCCGTTACACCTCTACGATATCGAGTGGAGGCTCGAAAAACAGGGAAAATTCAAATACAAGGCTCTGGAACACTACAGGATAGACAAAGTCTCGGACATAAAAGATCCTTCAAAGTGGAAGGTTGTGAAATAAAAGATCTGATATGCTGGAATTTCTATATGACGTCCTGATTTTTCCGATCGAGTATCTGATGAGCTTTGTCCTCGTCAACTCTATTGAAATATCAAACAGTTTCATCATATCCATCTTTACACTTTCGCTTTTTGTAACGCTGCTTTCCCTTCCCTTCTATCATCTTGCGGAAACGTGGCAGGACCGGGAGCGGAGGCTCCAAAAAAGACTTGCATCAAAAATCGCCGATTTTAAGGCGGTTTACAAAGGCGCAGTCCTAAACAGCTATGTAAGAACACTTTACCGGCAGAATCGCTATCATCCGATCATGGCTCTGAGAGGTTCGCTCGGGCTTCTGATACAAATCCCGTTTTTAATAGCGGCCTATCACCTTATTTCATATTTTTCCGATTTTACAGGTTCTACCACACTCCTGTTCAAAGACCTCAGCAAACCGGACAGGCTTCTGAAAATAGGAGAGATTTCCGTGAATGTAATGCCCTTTGTAATGACAGCATTAAGCTTGGCATCAGTGGCGGTTTACGCACAAAAAACTTCGCGGAAAGAGAAGTTGCAGCTTTACGGAATAAGCCTACTTTTTCTTATTTTTTTGTACAACTCTCCGAGCGCCCTTCTTTTTTACTGGACATGCAACAATATTTTCACCCTCCTGAAAAACATCGTTTACGTTAAGATTTATAAAAAAGGACTGATTTCAGACAGAAAGCCCGCAGATAAGAGAGATACATCCGCTTTCGACAGGATATTTCTACTTGCTGTAACAGGTTTAGCCATACTGACTTTTATTGCTGTCCCCATGGCATTAATGGGATCCGCCGCAAAAGCAGATTTCAATGAATCTCTGTTTGAGATTCTTCCGTATCTAATATGTGTCACCACAATTTTTCTGCCGTCAATATACCTGCTATACAGAGAAACACCTTTAAAAACAAGGAGCCACCTATCATCTGCCGCAGTGGCGCTACTTATCTGCGCACTACTTAACGTTTTTATCTTCTATGGTAATTACGGAGATATGTCCAACTTCGTTTTTGAGAATACAGACTTCAATTTAAGTATCAAATCATGGATCACAACGATACTCTTTGTACCGCTTTTTGCCGTTACCCTTCTGACACTAAAAAAAAACAGATCAGTTCTCATCAAATCCTGTTTGAGCATAATAATTGTGACTTTACTTCTCTTCTCCGCCTATGAAGCAAGGGAGTACTGTTCAGTCCAGAAATCCATAAAACCTATCGAAAGCTCAACTTCAAACGAGCTGCCTGATTACTTCAAATTCTCAAAAACGGGGCAAAATGTACTAATTCTCATGCTTGACCGCTTTATCGGCGGTTATATGCCTCAAATCTTGGAATTTATGCCTGAACTGAAAGAAGAACTCAGCGGCTTTACCTGGTATAGCAGGACACTCTCTCAAGCCAGCTACACTCTTGGCGGACTTCCACCTATTCTGGGAGGTTGGGAATATACTGTCCATGGGATAAATTCCAGCACTACGGATAAAACACTATCGGAAAAAATCAATGAATCTTTGGCAGTCATGCCCTACAATTTCAATAGAGCAGGCTTTGATTCTACAATCTACCAAAATAACAACTTTTTAAAAGCAGGTGATCGGAAAATTTTGGGCGACACTGTCGTATCGGATCTGGATTACGCAAAAATCAGCAAAGTTTGGCTTAAACGCAGGCAGATACATCTCAACAGTGAATTTGCAAGCACTCGCAGGCAACTTTATATCTTCGGACTTTTCAGAATCTCATCGGAATGGCTCCGCGGTGCTGTATACAGCCGCGGCACATGGTCTCTTCGATTTCAAAATTTTCCGGCAAAGGCTCAAAACGATCCCGATTTTGTATATTCCAAATATTCAAATATACAGGAACGTGGCAAATCAATTCAATATTATGCCGCTCTCGATATGTTCCCTGAAATGTCTGGTATTTCAGAAGATTCAAAAAACCGATTTTATTTTGTGACAAACAATTTCACACATGAACCAGGCGCAACAGACAGCAATTTCAAGATAAACACCTCTGGATGCTCGCAATTTCCAAAAACCATCGTGGAAAAATACGGAAACGACATCAACGCCGTTCAACACCTTTATACAGACGCAACAGCCTTAAAACTCTTTGTAAAGTGGCTCAAATGGATGAAAGAAAATGATGTTTACGACAATACTAGGATCATTCTTGTTTCCGATCATGGTCGATATGTATACGACCCGAGTTTCAAATCTCAAGATATCCCATTAAAAAAAGAGCCTCTTGCTCTTCCAGGATCTTTTGACAACATACTTCTCGTAAAAGATTTCAATGCTCAGGGAGAACTCAAAAAGAACAGCAGATTTATGACTCAGGCAAGCGTCCCCAATATCGCAATGAACGGAATTGTTGAAGGGACGAATCCTTATTCAGGTATACCGGTAAAGGATCCAGAAGAGATTTTTCCTTTACATCTTTACTACATACATTTCAGGCTTGAAATGCAGGATAAATACAAATACGCCCCGATGGATCATTTCATAGTTCCGACAGATGACGACGTATTTGATCCCGAAAAGTGGCAGGTGGCGACTGATTAGCCTCTGCTACGTGTAAAGGAATAGAGAAAATACCGCGTCGATAGCAACGACCATAAAAATCGAAACAACAACGGACTCCGTCGTGGCTCTTCCTACAGCATCGGCTCCGCCGCGGACGTTGAGCCCCTTAAAGCTGCCTACAGCAAGGATTACCCACGCAAAGGAGATACTTTTGACTGTTCCCCACCAGATATCCTTCATTTGAAGCGCATCTACAAGATCCGTTAAAAACGCAGAGACCGGAATACTGTAGGCGGAAGCTATAACAAAGCCGCCGAAAATACCTGCAATATCGGCGATCAGAGTAAGTACAGGCATAACGAACGTAAATGCCCAGAACTTCGGAACGAGCAGGAATTTCAAAGGCTTCACACCCATCGTTTTGAGAGCGTCGACCTCCTCCATTACAACCATCGTACCTATTTCTGCAGCAATGGAACTTCCGGTTCTGCCGGCAATTATGATCGCCGTAATCAAAGGTCCCAGCTCTTTCGTCATGATCATCGTGCTCATCAGCGCGATCATGCTTTGACCGCCCATTTTGGCAAGCTGGATCGCCGCCTGAAGAGCGATCGTGAAACCGATCAAGAAGGCGAGCAAAAAGACGATCGGTATTGCCAGGTATCCGATATAGTAGGCATTTTTCGTCGTATCATCCTTAAGCACAAACTTTCTGTTGAATATCGACTGGATCGAATAGAAGACCATGTCGACCATGATAACGCAGAAATAGAGAACAATATCCCCGAGCTTAATAAGTGATTCGCCCATGCGTTCCAAAAGCGAAGGCTTCTCATTTCGTTCTGCCTGCTCGACCGCCTCCGGTGCTAGTTCAACTTTAGGGTAAAAAATCTCATTTTTCAGCTTTTCAGGAACAGCAAGCTTATCCGGAAACTCATCGACCAGCCGGCGGATTATCGCTTTTGTGATGGAATTAAGCTTAAGATTTTCAGTTTCGAGCTCAAACTCGCCCCCCTTTTTCATTAGGGCTGCAAGGCTGCCGAATACCTCCTCTCCGGTTTCGATAGTCACTGAATCCGGAATCACCAGCTTTTCCATCAGTTTGACCTTCCCAGAATATAGGTTGCAACATCACAAAGCGTGTCACGCCAATCGTTTTTTTCGAACGATTCGAGTGATTTTACCGCAGAATCGACATGCCGGGCCGCCGCCTCGCGTGATTTCTCGATGCCGATCAGCGCCGGATAAGTCGCCTTGTGAAGCATCGCATCGATGCCGACGCCCTTGCCCAGCTCCTCCGGAGTTGAAGTGACATCCAGGATGTCATCCGTTATCTGGAATGCCAGTCCGATGTGTCTGCCGTACTCGTCAAGAGCCGCGATCTCTTCATCCGAGGCATCGAGCCATGCTGCCGCCCCCGCCGTCGCAGCGATCAGAAGCATTGCCGTCTTATAATAGTTTATATCGTCAAGGACCTCGACGGTACGCTCGCTCTCCGGAATGGTGCAGTCCTTTGTCTGACCGATCCCGATACCGCGCCCGCCTACCGCTCTTGCAAAAAAACGTCCGCCCTTTTGAAAATTGCCCCTGCCGAACTCGAAAAGAATCGAAAAGGCGTCGCTGTTTAGCGCATCACCCGCCAAAATAGCGATATCTTCACCGAAAACCTTGTGGTTGCTGGGTTTTCCGCGCCTCAAATCATCGTTGTCCAAAGCGGGAAGATCATCGTGAATGAGCGAAAAGGTGTGGATAAATTCAAGTGCGCAGGCATACGGCATCACAAGCTCACGCGGTTTGCCCAGAAGCTGGGATACGGCAATCGCCAGGAACGGACGGAGACGCTTCCCGCCCGCACTCAGACTATATTTCATCGCATCGTGCAAAACACCTTGGATATGAAGTGATTCAAGATAGAAATCCAAATACTTTTCAATAGTTACCTTTTCTTTTTTTAGAAGTTCGCCCAAGTTTCCCATTCTTCACCTTCCTGAACTAAAAACAGCATAAGATAACGGTTTTTAAAAAGCTTGCTATAAATTTTTCATCTCCTCGGCGATTTTAATTATCCGAGGTCCGGGGATCGTCCAAAACTCCTCTGTTTTTATGTAGATCTCATTGTTTTTTGCGGCATTGACCGGAAGCCTGGACCAGAGCTTTTTAGCATTTTCCAGCTGATAAGGCTGCATCGGCACGAGGATTATGTCGATTATCACGTCGGGATTAAGAGCTATGATCCCTTCGACCTGAACCTTCGGATAGGCGATCGAACCGCTGTAGACATTGTCAAAACCTGCACGCTTCATGATTTCGCCGAGGAAACCGTCGTTCCCTGCGATATAGACATCCTTGATCCTGAAATCGTAATAATCCCGGCCGATGACGACCATAGCCCGCTTTTTCGGTTCAGTCCCAATGATTTTTTCAGACAATTCGGATAGTCCGCCGGCAATCCTCCTGTTGAGCTCTGCGGCCTCTTTCTGAACTCCGCAGGCCTCGCCTATCTGCGTAACAGAGTGAAAAAAATCGTCAAGCGTCGATTGCTTTAAGGTAACCGAATTTACACCTAAGGTTTCAAGCTTCTGCTCAAGCGGCGCATTTATCGAAAGGACAAAAACCGTGTCCGGATTCAGTGCAAGGACTGCCTCGCTCCCTACATCCAAGTGTTTTCCCACCTTCGCAATGCCCTTCGTCTCCTCAGGGTAAAGGCAGTTCTCCGTTACACCGACAATATTTTTGCCGAGACCTAGCGCAAACAGAGTCTCCGTGATGCTGGGAGCGGTACTGACGATTCTTTTGCAAGTGCTGATGTTTGAGTTTACGGCCTTTGTCTCTTTTGGAGAACAGGCCGGAAAAAGAATGATAAAAAACAGTAAAAATGTGATTTTTCTAAACATTTTACCATTCTCCGCAGGAACCGGCTAGTAGGTAAAAGAATCTCTCATAAATTCGCAAAGCTTTTTAATGTTGTCATGCATACGCTCAAATGAGTTGAAATTGAGCGACTGAAACCCGTCTGAAAGAGCGTAGGCCGGATTGTAGTGAGTCTCCACCATAATACCGTCCGCCCCCAGAACAACCGCCGCATTCGCGACCTGCGGAATGTAATGGAAGTTGCCGACACTGTGCGACGGGTCGAGCAGAAGAGGCAGATGCGTAAGGTTTTTGATTATCGGGATAGCCGCGATATTGACGGTACTGCGCGTTGAATCATCAAAAGTCTGGATCCCGCGCTCGCACAGAATCACACTCTCGTTGCCTTCATTCATAAGATACTCTGCGCTCAGCATAAAATCTTCGATCGAAGCACTGACAGACCGTTTCAGCAGTACCGGCTTTTTGCATCTGCCAAGCTCCTTCAAAAGCGCAAAGTTAGTCATATTTCTTGCACCTACCTGAAAAATATCGATATATTTCTCAAACAAATCGATATGACGGACATCGGTGATTTCAGAAACAGAGCGCATATTGTAGCGCTTGGCCGTATCATGAAGGATCCTTACACCCTCTTCGCCCAAGCCCTGAAACGAATACGGCGAGGTCCTCATTTTAAAGGTGCCGCCGCGCAGGATCCTGACTCCGCGACCGGAGAGGAACGACGCTATTTTATCAAGCGACGCCTCACTATCGACGCTGCAAGGCCCCGAAATCATGGTAAAACCCTCACCGATCTTGATCCCGTCGCCCAGATCGACGACCGTTTTATGCTTGTAGGATTTTGAGACCATCACATACGGCGTTGAGATCTTGATAACGCGATCGACACCGGGCATAGCCTTGAATCTGCCGATATCCGAAGTGGTCAAGTCGCCGGCAACCGGGATCAGGATGAACCTTTCGCCGTTCAAAACATCAAAAGACATCCCGTTTGCACTGAGTGTCGACTTTATATTTTCAATAAACTCTTCGTTGATCTCTTTTTTGACGACAATAATCATTGCAAACCTGCCACCGTCTTCATTTTTTTAATAAGCTGCAGCACGCAGCTCCTCGATTCTGCAAGCAATTCAAGGAAAACCTTTTCATCCAGCGGCTTATGCTCGGCAGTTCCCTGAATCTCTATTATCCGTCCGTTTTCATCAAAAACAAAGTTAAAATCGGATTCTGCGCGGGAATCACGCTCATAGTCAAGATCGATCACTATCTCCCCTTCTATGACGCCCCCGCTTATAGCCCCGATCCAGCCTTTCAGCGGGCTCTTTTCAACGATTCCACGCTCCTGCATACGTTTGCAGGCGATCGCAACAGCCAGCATCCCGCCGTTGATCGAAGTCGTTCTGGTTCCGCCGTCTGCGTCCAAAACATCACAATCGACTGTCATTGTGTAGCCCGAAAACGCCTGCATGTCAACTGACATCCTGAGAGATCTGCCGATTATCCGCTGAATTTCCGCAGTTCTGCCTGAAACACCGCTGCGCTCACGCTTGAAACGCGTCGAAGTCGATGCCGGCAGAAGGGCATATTCAGCAGTGAGCCATCCGCCTGAAACGACATGGGGAGGCACAGTATCAGAGAGTGAAACAGAGGATAAGACGCGGGTATTTCCAGCCCTGGTCAGGACGGACGACAAGGGGTGAACTAAAAAATCGACGTCAAATGAATAGTCTCGCAAACCGCCCCCGTTACGAATATTTTTCAGAGACCTTATCCAGAACAACGACAAAGACCGCACCAACCACGACCATTGCGATACAAAGCGCAAAGTAGCCGTCAAAACTTGACGGGAATACGTTTGCCTGTGAAATGATGTGCTCTTTTCCACGGATCATCTGAGTCACCGCTTCACCCTTCCATGGCCAGATTTTCCGCATCGAACCAGCCATAAGTCCGGTCAGAAAGGCAAGCGTTATCGTACGCCACTTTGAAAGCAGCCAGTTCAAAAAACGCGAAAAACCTGCCAGACCTACGAGACAGCCGAGACAGAAAACAGCGATTATCAAAATGTTGTTCACGCCGGTGAGCTCATTGGCAGAGAACGGTGCCTTCAAAGTCCCGGTTATAAATTCATATTTGCCGAGGATGAGCAGGATAAACGCTCCGCTGATACCGGGAAGGATCATGGCACAGATTCCGATTACTCCGCTAAGGAAGATAAACCAAAGCTCGTTAGGAGTGCTTACCGGTATGAGCCCGACCAGAAAATAAGCAAGGACAAGCCCGCAAATTATTGAAACGACTTCAGGGGCACGCCACTTAAAACTTTTGCCGATAACGTATACTGATGCACCGATGAGCCCGTAAAAAAGGCTGTATGTCGGCTCCGGATGGAACTTGAGAAGATAATTCATCAGACGGGCAAGAGATAAAATCGCAGTAGCTATTCCGAAGAAAAGCGCAATCAAAAAACGGAGGTGAACATGACTCAAAGCCTCACCGAACTTGAACGAAAGCAGTTCTTTGACAAAAACAGCGTCAAAAGACTTTATCGCAGCAAGAAGTTTCTCGTAAATTCCGGCAATAAGCGCTATCGTTCCGCCAGAAACACCAGGAATAACATCGGCACCTCCCATACAGAAGCCCTTGAGTGCAAGAATTACCGCCTCCCTGAAGGAGTCGGGTCCCGGTGAAGCCATAAATGCCTTTTTGAAGCTGCTATTTCCCATGATTTTCCCCAAATTTTTCAAGTAGCTGCCTATCCGTGAACGAAACTGCAATAGGAGTAACACTTACAAAACCGGATTTTACCGCATTGCAGTCACTGCCGTCAATATCAAGAAAGGAGTGCTGATCTCCGCCGATCCAGTAGTAGTCGTTGTGACGCGGATCGACACGCTTTATAACACCGCCACCGTACCTGCGCTCGCCCAGAAATGTCCAGCGGATTTCAGGATCCGGTTCTCCGATGATAGTGTCGGGAACATTTATATTAAAAAAGTGCGGCGTTTCGTAAAGCGCCTTATCACCCGCTTTCTTTTCAATCTCCGGAAGGATCTTGTCAAAAAAGATATCCGCAACGTATGAAAAAGCCTCGTTTTCAAGTGCCTCGAAATCTGTTACGAAAAGCGAAAGGGCAAACGATGTTATGCCGTTGGAATAGGCCTCCATCGCGGCTCCGACAGTGCCGGAATAGGTAAAGTCGTTTCCTAGGTTGCCTCCCCGGTTTATGCCGGAAAGCGCGAAAAGCGGCTTTTCATCCTTGTAAAATTCGTGAAGACCCAGAAAAACCGAGTCGGTCGGTGTTCCATCGACAGCAATTCTGTTTTCTGCAAATTTTTTGATTCGAAGCGGACGCAGAAGTGTGATCGAATGTCCGCAACCGCTCTGTTCGCTAAGCGGCGCCGACGTAAGAAAGGAGAGTCCCCGTTTTGAGACGGCCTGCTCCAGGGCAGAGAGCCCAGGCGCATTGATACCGTCATCGTTTGTTATGAAAATTTTCCTCATAGGCTGAAAAATGGTCGGGATGACTGGACTCGAACCAGCGGCCACTTGAACCCCATTCAAGTACGCTACCCAAACTGCGCTACATCCCGACCCGAAGCAAAAAAACTACTTATTGAGTTTTTCCTTGAGAACCTGACTGTGATGGAAAGTAACGACCTTTCTCTTGCTGATCGTCAAAGATTCCCTTGTCTGGGGGTTGCGACCTTTACGTTCCTGTTTCTCTTTAACTGTAAACTTTCCGAAACCGCTCAACTGAATGGCGCCGTCACTTACAAGACCGTTCTTCATCTCTTCAAAGAACATGTCAACAAGTTTGCCCGCGAATTTCTTGTCAAAACCGGTTTTGCTGTTTCCCATTGCCTCATAAACAAGATCCGTGAGTTCGACTTTTGTTATGCTCATTATTCCCCCCGAAATAAACTAGTTAGCCTTAGCTGCTTCAATGATTCTGTCAAATGCCTGAGGATCTTCGACAGCAAGATAAGCAAGGACCTTTCTGTCAAGATCGATATTTGCCTTATGAATCATATCCATGAACTTTGAATAAGACAGTCCGCGCTCTCTGACAGCTGCATTGATTCTGGTGATCCAAAGTCTTCTGAAATCTCTCTTTTTGATTTTTCTGTGTGCAAAAGCGTAAGCCCATCCTCTCTCAACAGTTTCTCTGGCGACTCTATATCTCCTTGATCTGGACATATAGTTGCCTTTTGCGGCCTGCATAATGGTGGCTCTTCTTCTTTTAGCCTTGAATCCTCTTTTTACTCTCATCTCTGACTCCTATAAATTACAGATAAGGAAGAAGCTTCTTCATCTGTGGCATATCACTTGTAACAATAAAAGCACCCTTTCTAAGGTCTCTTTTTCTCTTGCGAGCCTTCTTGGTAAGGATGTGGCTCTTGAAAGCGTGCCATCTTTTCAATTTACCGCCGCCGTTCGACTTAACTCTCTTAGCCGCAGCTCTATTGGTTTTCATTTTCGGCATAATTCTTCTCCTTAATTCTTTTGCGAAACAACCATTGTCATCTTTTTATTTTTAACGACACTGTCTAATTCAATGTTCAACTCATCCTCTCCGCCAAGCTCCTTGACGATTATGTTGAGGTTCTCGAGAGCCTTCTCGGCGAACATGATCTCGCGCCCTCTGAAAAAGACGGTGAATTTAACTTTGTTGCCGTCTTCAAGGAACTTCTTTGCGTGGTTAATCTTCGTCATGAGATCGTGTGTATCCGTATTCGGACGGATTTTAAGCTCCTTGATCTCAATCGTCACCTGATTCGCCTTTGCCTTTTTAGCCTTCTTTTTAAGCTTGTAAAGATGCTTGCCGAAATCCATTATCTTGCAGACAACCGGATCGGTATTCGGCGAAACACAAACCAAATCGAGCCCGAACTCACGAGCCTTTTCCAATGCATCACGTTTTGAAAGAACACCGAGAACCTCACCCGTCGGAGAGATAACTCTCATCGACGAAGCTTTGATGGTCTCGTTGATTATGCCTGCTCCCGGTTGAGCGGCTGCCGGTTCGGGTTTGGTAGGCTTAATCAATAGTATACTCCGTTGTAGTTTTCGGAATCGACCCTAGCTACAAAATCTTCAACGGCAAATGTCTCCTGCTCTCCGCCGCGTTTACGGACAGTGATCGTCTTCAGATCTGCCTCGTTATCACCGACAACAATGACGTACGGGATCTTCTGGACCGACCATTCACGGATCTTATAACCGATTTTTTCGTTTCTGTCATCCAATTTGACCCTAAGCCCTTTCCCTCTCAGGATGTCGCAGAGCTTCATTGCCGTATCGATGTGCTTGCCGGAAACCGGAAGGACAGCGACCTGAAGAGGAGCCAGCCAAACAGGGAAAGCTCCCTTGAAATGCTCGATCAGTACACCGAAGAATCTCTCTATGGAGCCCAGAAGCGCCCTGTGCAGCATGATCGGACGATGTTCCTGACCGTCTTCGCCGACATAGGAGATGTCAAATCTTTCCGGAAGGTTGAAATCGACCTGAACCGTCGAGAGCTGCCAAAGCCTGCCGATCGAATCCGTGATGTTGATATCGATTTTCGGGCCGTAGAAAGCTCCGTCACCCTCCTGGATCTCCCAGGGCAGACCGGATGCTTCAAGAACATCCTTCAAAGCACCTTCAGCCCTGTTCCAGACCTCTATCTCGCCGACATACTCTTTCGGACGGGTGCTGAGGAAGAGTTTGAAACTTTCGAATTCAAAACTCTTCAGCATGAAAAGCGAGAAATCGAGAACGCGCTTGATCTCGTCTTCAAGCTGATCGATCCTGCAGAAAAGGTGAGCATCATCCTGCGTAAAACCGCGGACACGCTTCAAACCGTTAAGAGTTCCCGATTTTTCATATCTGTAGACCGTGCCGAGTTCCGCCCATCTGAACGGGAATTCACGATAGCTCCATTTTTTTCTCTTGTAGAGCATTACGTGGAACGGGCAGTTCATCGGTTTTACATAATAATCTTCTCCGTCGATATCCATCGGGTTGTACATCCCGTCCTTGTAGAAGCCGAGGTGACCGCTCGTCTCCCAGAGAAGGCTTCTTCCGATGTGCGGGGTGAATACCAGATTATATCCGTTTCTGACGTGCTGTTTTCTCCAGAAGTTCTCGATTACCGTCCTGACTATGCCGCCGTTCGGAGTCCAGAGAACGAGTCCGCCGCCGACATTTTCGGAGAAGGTGAAGAGATCAAGATCAGCTCCGATCTTTCTGTGGTCTCTCTCCTTTGCCTCTTCAAGCATCTTTATGTATTCGTCAAGCTCCTCTTTGGTTCTGAACGCCGTAGCATAGATCCTTTGGAGCATCTCTCTGTTTTCATCGCCGCGCCAGTAGGCTCCGGCAACCGACATAAGCTTGTAGGCCTTTATGAAACCGGTATTCGGAACATGAGGACCTCTGCAGAGATCGACGAATGCGCCGTCATAATAAAGAGAGACAACAGGCTCGCCGAGATCTTCGATGATCTCAACTTTGAAGTTTTCGCCCTTTTCGGTGAAAAGCTTCACTGCTTCATCTTTTGAAACGACCTTTCTTACAAACGGGTGCTTCGCCTTTATTATCTCAGCCATCTTCTTTTCGATCGCCTCGAAATCATCGACCGAAAAGCGGTGAGGTGAATCGAAATCGTAATAAAAACCATTTTCGATCGAAGGACCGATGGTTACCTTGGTTCCGGGGAAAAGCTGCTGAACTGCATCAGCCATGATATGTGAAGCCGAGTGGCGGATGATCGCAAGTCCCTCTTCGCTTTTTGCGGTGATAACCGACATATCGCAGGACTCGACTTCAGCAGTCACATCAACCGGCTTGCCGTTTACGGAGACAGCTATCGCCGCCTTTGCCAGACCTTCGCCGATCTCTCTTTTGATGAAAGAGATCCAGCTCTCGGAAATTTCTGACTGAACTTTTTTTCCATCCGGAAGAATTATCTCAAACATCGTGACCCCTTGATAAAAAAAATGGTAGGCCCGAGTGGGATTGAACCACTGACCCCTGCTACGTCAAAGCAGTGCTCTCCCTCTGAGCTACGAGCCCACCTTTTCAAAAAAGCGAATGGGTTTATAGTGATAAGAAAACGAATGTCAACCTTTTTTTTAAAAATTCTCTTCTAAGCCTGTGATTTTGCTCTTTATTTGCGGGAATTATTTCTTTTTTCAAATAATTCATACAGCTTCAGGACCGAAACAACGTACTTTTTTGTCTCAGGATTATCGTAAATCCGACCGGCAAGCAGCCCCGAATCTGCCGTCGGAGATGACTCCGTCGAATAGGTTCCGCCATTATAGCCCGACAGAGACTTCACAAGGTCGCCTCTGTTATAGCTCAGAAGCGCCGCAAGAAATTTCACGCCGCAGTTTATCGAATGCTCTGGGCTGCCGAGGGAACCGTAGTCACAGCCGAGGAGAGCAGCGGTTTTCGGCATGATCTGCATGAGCCCGTATGCGCCAGCCGCGCTCTTTGCTTCAGGGTTTCCGCCCGATTCCTGATAGATAACAGCCATCACCAGAGCAGGATTGATATGCCTTTTTGAGCCTTCGGAATTAAAGTACGGATACTTTTGAACGGCTGCATCGATCAGTGCTGAGTAGTTTTTTTCGATTTTCCCGGCCACGTTCGGATCGGTCAAGACGAAAAAGAGGTTCAGAAACAGTGCTGCGACCATCGCAAAGCCTCATTCTAAAAGGAGAATATGCTCTTTTTTTCAGATTTTGAACGCCCTCTCCGTTTTTCCTCAATGACCTTGATAAAATTTTTCTCAAAATCACCCTGGAACTCGCGCTCTATAACGCCCAGATCGAGGTTCCTGCGGATCTCTTCAAGCGTTTCCGCCGATAGATACTGGAGCTGCATAAGGTTCGCCAGACCTATCGCCTCTATGTTTTCGTTTTCCTTCGCCTGTTTCTGATACTCTTCATAATATCTGCCGAAGAGCCTTTTTCGCATTGCATCATCCTTCATTTCCCGCTCGAGACCGGATTCTATCCAGGCTTTGTGAACTATCTTTTTTGTGCTTTCTCCCGTGTTTGAGAACATGTCCGGAAAAGCATTGTGCATCCCGTATCCCTGAAGAAGCCTTTCGTGATAATCCTTTAAGGTGCTGCTCCAGCCTGAAATGTAATCGGCGTACTTCCCGCCTGAAAGCGCCTGCGCCAGCCCCTCAGCATCTTTTACTGCATCTGAAATCTGCCCGATATCCGGAAAAACCCCGTCGAGTCCGCGGCTCACCTCCTTCATCCATTCGCCCGAATCCCGCTTCAGCGCGGATCCGACGCGCACGATATCAGCCGTGACCTTTGCCGTGTTGTCCACCGCTTTGACGACATTGCCTATCTCTGTAAGGAATCTCACGAACTGCTCGACCCGAAAGACCTTCTCCTCGCCGTACTGCTGTATGCTGGTACTAAGAAACGAGCTGACGATCGCATCCAGAGAGGGAGTTTCGACAACCAGCTGGGCGAACAGATTTGATCTTAAAGTCAATATAATTGCTATAGCGATTAAAATCTTTTTCATGTATATTCCCAAATTACAATACTAAACACAACTATACTAATACCATGATTTATTTTTTCAAGTTTGAATTAATGCTTTAAAGGAGGACTTTTACATGGATTCAGGCTTCCAAAAGCCCTACCATCCAGTTCAGAAGGAACTCTACCGCCTGATCCCGCACTGATTCGCGGTTTCCGGAAAAGTATCTTACTGTCGATCCGGTCCTGCCGCGGATGGAGACTCCGAAACAGACCGTTCCGACGGGTTTCCCGGGTTCTGCTCCGGTAGGACCGGCTATACCGGTGACTCCGAAGGCTATATCCGCCCCCGTTTTCTCCGCCGTTTTCTCCGCCATCTCAGCAGCACACTCAGGGCTTACGACTCCGTATTTTTCTATTATTCCGCTGCTGACCCCTATGTTCTTCATCTTCGTGCGTTCCGAGTATACGACGAAGCTCTCCTCGAAGAAACTTGAGACCCCGCTCACCGATGTCAAGGCCGCTGCGACCTTGCCGCCTGTACATGACTCGGCTCCGCTTATCTTGAAATTCCTCTTTTTCAACGCCTCTACCAGCCTTTCCGCCGCTCTCATTTTGCCTCCGGTTCAAATGAAACTTGACGTGGAACATTATTCAAATACAAATCACATGCCGAATGGCACTTTAACCACCTTTCACCATTTTGGGGAGAAAAAAATGATTGACCTTAAAAACATTCCAGACATTCACTTCTTCTGCGCCGGAGCGAGTGAAGGCGAAACCGAGCTCAACTCCTTTGACGGAGCCCTTCTCGCAGCCGGGATCGGCGATACGAACCTCATAAAAATGTCAAGCATCCTTCCGCCCAACTCGCAGGAGGTCAAACCCTTCAGGATCGCCCCCGGGAGCTTTGTCCCGCTGGCTTATGCCGCGCTGACGAGCAACGAACCTGGAGAGACTATCTCTGCCGCAGTAGCGATCGCCATCCCGAAAGACCGCTCGATAAACGGCGTCATCATGGAGCATGAAAACCACGCACCGCTCGAATACGTCGAAAAGAGGGTCCGCAAAATGGCGGAAAACGCGATGGAGATGCGCGGGATCACCGATTTTACCATCCATAGCACCGGAATAGAGCACAAGGTCAAAAATATCGCAACGGCTTTTGCAGCAGTCGTTTTGTGGGACAGCAAAGTAAAGTAATTTAACCCTTCGTCCTCAGTTTCAGGATGATCAGAGCCGCGATCAGATAGCAGAGAGCCGCAGCGATCACCACCCAGCGGAATCCGCAGGCCATCGAAACGATCAGTGAAAACATCGCCGCGAGCGCAGATACGACTCCGTCCGTGCAGTAACACCACGGGATGAACTTCTTATCCTTTTCACCGTAGATCTTCAGCGAAACCGGAAAAAACAGACCGGCGACCAGACCGACGGGAAGCAGAAAAAGTATCGTCAGAAGGAGTTTCGGAACGAACGAGAGCGTGATGAAGAAGGCTGCCGCCCGCGGAACAGCAAAGGCGTAGCTGAAGACAAGCAGAGGTACAAAAAGCAGTACCGCCGCAGCCGCCGGCTTTTCAGCCAGTGCGTCAGAAAGCCTGCCGCTTAACATCGAGCCGATACCGCACAGAGGCAGGAAAACAGCCATCGTAACCGCAGCCGCCACCGGAATATCCCCCCATACGAGAGCAAACTGCTGGATCAGGGGCAGCTCTATAAAAACGAAGCCGGCTCCCAGTGCGGAAAACAGCACAAATGCCTCGGCAGAATCCCTTTTTCTCATTTTCAGCCCAGAAAGCAGAGTTGAGGAGAGTATCATCGAAATACCGGTCACAAGTATCAGGATCACCGAGATAAAGATCAGCACTATCGAAAAGAGGCTGTAGTCGTTATGGCGTGACTCCAGCATATCGTTATCCACCGGAGTTTTTCCAACGCGGAAGTAGTTCGAAAAATAGGGCCGGTCGTCTGTTGCCGGCGAGATATCGTATTTGTAGTCAGCGATAAAGCGGTCCGACTCTCCTATTGCCGCCATCTCAAAGAAAAGGTCGAAGCTCTGAGAAAGAAGCAGGCGTCCCGCCTCGGCCGAGAAATTGACCCCCTGAAAGACCGGAGCGAAGTAGGCTTCGTTTGCTGAGAAACCAGGTGCATAGACGATCCGCACATTATCCGTCCCGAGCGTCAGCTCATAAAAAGTGTCGAGCTCTGTCCAGGTAAACGGACGTTTCTTGACCGAAACCGACGCCAGGATCCCGTCACTCACGACCATGATATGTCTGCCTGGATCGGTCATTCCCATCGAACGGAGTACGGCCGAAATTTCAGTTACAAGGCGCATCGTCTCACGCGGAGGCCAGAAGATCCTGGTCATAAAGCTAAGGGTCCCTTCATCCTTCAGATGGTTCAAATAACCCTCGATCGCCTCCACCGTGTAGAGACGACTCTCGTTGAAGATGTAGGCTCCGCCGTTCATTCCGGCCCATGTTTCGTCACCGGGTATCCTTATCAGATCGTATTTTTTCGTGCTGTTGGCAAGGAAATGGCGTGCCTCGTCACTGTATATCGAAACATCATCCTGTTCAAGCAGATTTTCCTTAAATTCAGCGTATTTGGCTTTCATCGAACCGATCATCGAACGGTTGACTTCAACGATATCGAGGTGTTTCGCCCCGGCAAAGGAGGCGAGTCCGACCTCCGTTGACGATAAGCCTATGCTGAGGACCTCCGGTGATTCAAGTTCGTAGTAGCCGACAGACTGTATCGAACCCCAGAAGACCGGATTCTTTTTACCGAAATCGTAAACAAAGGAGAACGCATCGCCGTCTATTGTCACGACACTGCTCTTTATATTTGGAAAATAATTCAGCAGAATTAAGGGTTTATCACTAGTTACGAGATCGACTCTGCCGTTCCTGTCCCACTTCGTCGATTCGATTTCCGCTCCGGGCACACCCGTGACTTTAGCCAGGATCTTTGACTCCGCCGGCTTGAATTCAAGAATATCACCGGGCCGCAGAACCGCACACAATAAAAATGCAGACGAGACAGCTACCGACAGGAAACGGATCAGTTTATTCGGCCTGCCCGCAAAAAGAAAAGCCGCTGCAGAAGGCAGAAGAGCAATAATGAAGGTTGCGGCTTCCGCGCCGCAGAAATCGATCAGCGGCAGCGCCGCAAGAGATCCGAAGGCTCCTCCGGCAAGCGAAACGGCATAAAACCTCTGAAGCCTGTCACCGTAAAGCGAATAGATGCATACCGATACGGCTCCGAGGCAGAACGATGGGAGCGAAAACGCAGCACAGCCGGCTGCGAGAGCAGCTATCTGCGCTATTTTATCCGGCATTAGAGCATCAAGCCGTATCTTTGAAATCAGGAAGACCGATAAAAATACCGCTCCTCCGAATACAAGGGAAAAAAGCGACAAAAACCTCTCTGACCCTTCACGCCTGAACCCTTTAAGGGAGAAAAAGGCTCCGGCGGCGGCAGAACCCGTGATCGCCAGGGCAATTACGATGTAGGCGAAATAATGCCACGCCGTAAAGGAGAGGATCCTCATTTCAAGGATCTGAAGTGAAAAAAGAGCTGCTGAAACAAGAAAAAAGGCTATATACATTTTTTATACCCCACGAACTATCTCTTTTTTCCAAAGCGACGAAGCATATTCAGCGTTTCATCCTTAACAGCAAGTGAAATAACGACAAAGAGCGACACGAAAAGAGCGGCAGGGATCCCGAAGGAGACCAGCTGAACCGCTTTCGATCCAGAAACTGATGGGAAAAAACCGCGGAGCAGAGAGCGCAGAAAAATGACCGGCAGCACGCATATGGATGAAATCAGCACTATTTTCAATGAATACAAAAGCCATCGGCCCGCAGTTTTAATGTGCCGCCTGAGCCCGGCCAGCAAAACAAGTGCAGCCGAGACAGCAGCTATCGTCGACGCAAGCGCGATGCCTCCGCCCTTCATCCCGTCAACGAGGATAAGAGAAAAAATCAGGTTCACCGCGATTGAAACGCATCCCGCAGCTACAGGGAAAAGAAGCCTCTCCTTTGCGAAATAGATAGGATTCAGGATCTTTGCCGCGGCTACAAAAAAGAGACCGATAATGTGAAATTTCAGCGCATAAGCCGTCATCGAGACCGATTCGCTGCCGAAACTGCCGAACCCGAAGAGGAGCCCGACCATTTCAGAAGCAAAGAAAACCGTGAATAAAATCGCCGGTATAGAGATGAAAGAGACAAGATTCATCGCCACCTGCGCCTTTTTTTCGAATTCCTCCGAGTTGCCGCTTTTTGCCTCCGAGACGAGCTCGGGCAGGATCACGGTGCTGAGCGAGATTACGAATATCCCGAGGATCAGATCCTCGATCCGCGTTGAAAACTGGAGGCTGCTGACGACTCCGACCCCTGCGCGGTTGGCTATCCGTGTCGAGACCAGAATGTTGATCTGGTAAGCTCCGACACCGACGGCAGTCGGCAGAAAAAGCGTGCAAAGCCGCTTCACTGCAGGGTTTGAGAGTGCCTTTCGAAGACCTGTAACTGAAAATCTGAAACCAGTTCTCAAAAAAAACGGCAGCTGGAAGAGAAGCTGGAAAAAACCGCCCAGCAGGACACCGACCGCCAGAGCCCGTGCCGGATTTGCAGCAAACGGCGACAGAAGAAGCGCCGAAGCGATGACGGTCACGTTAAAAATGACAGGCGTGAAGCCGCTCGGCTTGAAGACACCGACACAGTTCAAAACACCCTGGATCAGCGTACCTACCGTAACGAATGCAAGATACGGCAGCATGATCCTGATAAGCATCGAGGATTCATCTGCGATATCCGCCTCGAGCGAGGGCGCGAAGAGCCGTGAAATCAGGCCTGAGGCCATCATTCCGGCGGCCGTCAGACCGAAAAAGAGGCAGCAGGCGACCGAGAAGGTGCCGCTCAGAAAGGCTCTGATCTCCTCCCGATCTCCCCTTGCGGTCAGACTTTTGAATGCTGGAACGAATGATGACGTCAGAACGCCGTCCGCTGCGAGTCTCCTGAAAAAGTCGGGCAGCATGAAAGCCACCGTGAAGGCGTCGCCGAGCGCGGAAGTACCGAGAAGTGCTGCTCTCACGGATTCACGGACTAGACCGAGTATCCGCGAGAGCAGCGTAAATACAGCAAGAACGGAGCTTGCCTTAAGCATCGATCTCGTGCTCAAAGTAAGCCTCGCGGTGGAGTTAGTTCGCAGCCTGAACCGCTGTTGCAGCGACTACGTTTACGATATCGTCTACCGAGCAGCCTCTCGAAAGGTCGTTGACAGGTTTCGCTATACCCTGAAGGAAGGGGCCTACCGCCTCAGCCTTTGCAAGTCTCTGAACGAGCTTGTAGCCGATGTTTCCGCTCTGAAGGTCGGGGAAAATAAGGACGTTTGCCTGTCCTGCGATCGGGCTCGACGGGCATTTCGTTTTTCCTACGCTTGCAACCATCGCCGCGTCTGCCTGGATCTCGCCGTCGACAGCAAGGTCCGGAGCCGTCTCTCTGACGATCTTGACTGCATTCGCGACCTTGTCGACGAATTCGTGTTTCGCGCTGCCGTAAGTCGAGAAGCTGAGCATCGCGACCTTCGGATCCATGTCGCAGAAGGATTTTGCAGTCTGTGCGGTAAGGATCGCGTTCTCGGCAAGCTCCTCGGAGGTCGGGTTCGGGTTGACTGCGCAGTCGCCGAAGAGGAACATCCCGTTGCTGCCCATGTCGCAGTTCGGAACGATCATAACGAACGTACTGGAGACAGATTTGATCCCGGGTTTCGTCTTGATGATCTGGAGCGCAGGTTTGATCGTGTCGCCGGTCGTGTGGATCGCGCCGCTGACAAGACCGTCCGCGTAGCCCATTTTGACCATCATCGTTGCGAAGTAGACCTCGTCGGAGATCATCGTGCGTGCCTTTTCCATGTCTACGCCTTTAGCCTTTCTCAGCTCGTAGAAGGCGTTGACAAGCTCTTCGAAATGCTCGCTCTTGACCGGATCGACGATCTGAGCGCCGCATACGCAGACGCCGAGCTCCTTTGCAGCAGCCTTGATCTTCTCTTCGTTACCGACGAGAATGACCTTTGCTATATTTTCCCTGACGATTATCTCCGTAGCCTTGAGCGTTCTCGGCTCGCAGCCTTCCGGAAGGATTATTGTTTTTTGTGCCTTTACCGCCTTAGCGCGAAGTGATTCGATAAAATTCATGTTTTTCTCCATATTAAAGTTATTCAAATCCGGCAAGTGCCATTTTTGAGGATGAGTATATGTTGCAGGGCAGTTTTAGCAAGTTATAAAATATTGCTTTCCTAATAAAAAATTTTTTTTATACTTCACATTTTGACGTAGCTAGCATTTTTCAGTGAGGTCTTAAATGAAAGTTTTAGTCGTCGGTAAAGGGGCGCGTGAGCACGCTCTCGTGTGGAAAATCGCTCAAAGTTTTTATGTAGACAAGGTCTACTGCTACCCTGGGAACGCAGGGATCGCGGAGCTTGCGGAAATCCCGCAAATAAAAGAGGATTCGGTTCAGGCGATTGCGGATTTCGCCGCTTCAGCCGCGATTGACCTCACGGTTGTAGGTCCGGAGGATTACCTCGCGAAGGGGATCGTCAACGAATTTTCGCGCCGCGGGCTTCCGATTTTCGGAGTAAACAGGGAAGCGGCCCTGCTTGAATCGAGCAAGGCGTTCGCGAAAGAGGTCATGAAATCCGCCGGCATACCGACTGCAGCATATTCGGTGGTCACGACCTTGAAAGAGGGCGAAGCCGTACTGAAAAAATCGAAGTTCCCGGTCGTCCTCAAGGCCGACGGCCTTGCAGCCGGAAAGGGCGTCGTCATCTGCGAGAACCTGGCTGAGGCTGAAAAAGAGCTTGCAGAGATGCTCGTAGGGAAGTTCAAGTCCGCAGGCGAAACCGTAGTCATCGAAGAGTTTCTGAAGGGCGAGGAGCTTTCGCTTCTGCTGATAACGGACGGAGACTCCGTCAAGAACTTCCTCTTCTCCCAGGACCACAAGGCCGTTTCAGACGGCGACACCGGAAAGAACACCGGCGGCATGGGGGCCTACGCGCCGGTCTCGCTCGGAACGGATGCGCTCTATCAGAAGATCGACAAAACCATAACGCAGCCGCTCCTCGCAGAGCTTAAAAAGCGCAGAATCACCTACCGAGGGATCCTTTACATCGGGCTCATGCTCGTCGAAGGCGAACCGTATGTCCTTGAATTCAATGTCCGTTTCGGTGATCCTGAGACAGAGCCGCTGATGTTCATGCTCGTGAGCGACATCGTCCCCTACTTCCTCTCAGCCGCCGAAAACACGAGATTTTTCAAACAGCAGAACCCGCCGGTCATGCAGCTTGAGATGCTGCCCGATTTCCTGTGGCACGAAGGCTGCGGAATTTCGGTCGTCCTTGCAAGCAAAGGATATCCTGACAGCAGCGAGAAGGGTAAAGTCATTACCGGACTGGACAAAAAATCAAATGATTTCACAGTATTCCATGCCGGGACGAAGCTTGACGGCAACGGCAGTATAGTGACAGACGGAGGCAGGGTCCTGATGGTAACGACTTCCGGTAGGACGGTCAGAGAGGCTGTAGAGAAGGTCTACAAGCAGGTCGACGGAATAAAATTCGACGGGATGCAGTTCAGACACGACATTGCCTTTAAGGAGCTGAAGAGAGAGTCAGATGCTGACCGTTAAGAGCGCAGAATTTGTAAAAAGCGTCGCTTCGACTGAGGGGCTTCCGACCGACGGACTCGCCGAATTTGCATTCATCGGCCGCTCGAACGTCGGAAAGTCGAGCCTCATGAACATGCTTTTCAACCGCAGAAATTTCGTAAAGACCTCGAAGAAGCCCGGGAAGACGGTGCTTCTCAACTACTTTTCGGTAAACGGCAGCTTTTACTGCGTCGACCTGCCAGGTTACGGCTTTGCGCAGCGCTCGGCGGCGGAACAGCAGCTCTGGCGGCGGCTCATCGAACGCTACCTGACGAGCAGAAACGAGCTTGCAGAGATCTTCCTGCTGCTCGACCCGAGGCTTCCGAGACAGGCGAACGATACGCAGATGATGGAATTTCTGGATTTTCACGGAATCCACTACACGCCGGTCTTCACAAAAATCGACAAGCTCAGCAAAAACGAACTTGCCGTCCTGAAGCAGAAAAACCCAGGCGTTCTGACGGCTAGCGCGGTAACAGGAGCAGGTCGTGACGAGATACTGCAGCATATAGGAAACAGGCTGGGAATTACGGAGTAAGGCATTGAATTCGTTATCGATTATATTCATAGCGATCCTATTCTCGCAGACACCGGTCGAATCGGTCGTAGCCAGCCTCAACAACCGCTCGATCACCTACTCCGAGCTTCTTCAGGAGGGTGAACTACTCAACATCGAAAACAACGTACCGCCTGAGACTCCGCTTTCGGCTGACCTCAAAAAGAAGGTGCTTAAACTCCTGATTTTCAGGATAATCACCTTCGAGGAGGCGCGGTCGCAGGAGGTAACGGTCGATGAAAAGCTGATAAACCAAAAGGTCGAGACCTACCGCAAAAACATATACATGAAAGATTTTCTTGCGAAATACGACATTTCCGATCTGGAATTAAAAACGATCATAAAGATGAGGCTGACAGCCGATAAGATGACTGAGCTCTTCCTGGAAAAACGCTTCAGGGAAAAGTCACCGTCGGCGGCCGAGAAGAAAAAGGCAGTCGAAGACTGGCAGGAGAACCTTTTCAAACGTCAGAAACTGCTGGAATATCCGATCCCTTAAAGGAGAGAACATGGGAAAAATCATTTCGGTCATAAACCAAAAAGGCGGCGTCGGCAAGACAACGACAGCCGTAAATTTCGCTGCTTCGCTCAGCATTTTCGAGAAAAAGACCCTGCTTATCGACATGGATCCGCAGGGCAACGCGACCTCGATGAGCTCGATCAAGGAGAAATCCTTCAAAACCATTTACGACATGATGGCATCGCCAGATGTAACGGCTGTCTACAACACGGAGCTGCCGTTCTTGAAGGTGATCCCCTGCAACTCAGACCTCACCGGAGCCGAAATCGAGCTTCTTGATGTCGAAAACCGCGAATTCGTGCTGAAAGAGACGCTCTCAAAACTAAAGGACAAATTCGACTACATAATCATCGACTCGCCGCCTTCACTCAACATTCTGACAGTCAACAACATGGTTGCCTGCGACGGCGTTCTGATACCGATACAGTGCGAATATTTCGCTTTGGAAGGGCTCTCCAGGATCCTGGAGACCCTTGAGGCGATTCAAGAATTCAACGAAAATATCAAAATTTACGGTATTCTGCTTACGATGTACGACAAGCGCCTGAAACTCACCTTCGAGGTCGAAAACGACGTCCGCGAGCACTTCGGCGACCTCGTCTTCAAAACCGTCATCCCGAGGAACGTCAAACTCAGCGAATCGCCGAGCTTCGGGCAACCGATTTCTCTTTACGACATCTCCTCCATCGGCTCAAAAAAATATATGGAACTCGCCGAAGAGTTCCTCAAAAAGTACAACAAAAAATCGAAGAAATAAGAGGGACTCCCCTGTCAAAGGTCGAAGTCATTTCGTCGTATTGCGATTGAGCTCCTCTTCCGTCGCAGGTTCCAAAGGACAAATTCCGGTTTCATTACAGTAGCATTCCAAATCCCTGATTATGGCTGTCGGCCTCCCGATCCTTTTCCATAGATGCCATTTTTCCCAAAAAACATTGTAGCCCATCAGATCTGACGGATCCGTCGAAAAAGTTTTCCCTGCCGGGCAGTATGTTTTCTGCTTATCAAAACGGTAAAAGCAGCCGATATCGTCGTTTGCACTGTCAGAATAGGAAATCCTGTTGCCTTTCAGCATGTCTATTTCCCAGCCCCAGCTGTTTGAAAATAATTTGGAAATAGTATGTTCCGTGTATCTCGGGTTTTCCAAATCGTGCAAATCTACCTCAACAAAGATATTTTTATGATAAACATTGTAAACAACGCGGTATTCATCTTCGACATCGATCCTGGGGCTGTGTCCGAGTTCTTCATAGCCGTCATCATACTTGCGGTTGAGTTTGAAACAGTCGTCGATATGCTTCGGATATTTACGAAGGTCGCAGTAGTAAAGCTCCCTGTTGTTTGTGATGAAAGTCAGGTGGTCTCCGACGATGTTGCCTTCTCCCGCATAGTTGTTGATTCCACCAAGCTCATGCCAAACCCACTCTTTTGATGAGGCATAAAGCGTTTTTTTGCCAGTGAGACGCAGAAGCACCCAGTTCTTCCCCGCAAACGGCGGATCGGAAAATTTATCTCTGTGTTCATAATTATTACGAATCAGTTCATAGAAATAACCGTTTTTTGTTCTCAGAACAGAAACAGTAAAAACTTTGTAGTCGTTTGGATAATCTCCAGGAATCCTGTCATAAACCTCCACAACATAACGACCTTCGTTGAATGATAAAGCTCTGTTTTGACCCAAAGTCATGTATTCATCTCTTTCGGGATCATATTCAACTATCATGCTGCCATGGTGCTGAA
>Ga0310690_10001110_pt1 | contig 50053 bp, 54 predicted proteins | sample AusTroGonzalo_MG_2_FD_207661 | JGI IMG/M metagenome (GOLD analysis project Ga0310690, IMG submission 207661) | Bovine rumen microbial communities from tropical cattle in Woodstock, Queensland, Australia - Gonzalo_04 (v2) (version 2) | ecosystem: Host-associated > Mammals > Digestive system >... | reverse complement strand
CTTGTAAGAGTCCTAATATATCTGAACGATATTCTGCTAATTCATTATCTATAATAATATCCCAATCTTTATCATCAGATACAGTATCTTTGTATGTTTCCAATATTTGTCTTGCGAATTCCTCTTTGTCTATAATTAAATAATTTCCTTTGTCTAATACTTCATTAAAACTTTCATTTATTTCAGTTTCACCCAAGTATTCGATGATTGCATAATTTCTGTAATTCATTGTTTTTTCCTCAATCTGTTTCGATTTCTTTCTTGCTTAATTCTTATCATTTCTTTATCTAATTTCCAGTATACTTTTTCTATTAATTTATCTTTAATTCGCATTATATCACCAAAAAATAAATTTGAGAAGTTAAAATTCAAGAACTTCTCCATTCAAGTCATAGTAATCTATGCCATAACTCATTTCTCTGAATTCTTCGCCATAGATTCTGCCGAATTTTCCATATTTGGCTTCAATATCGTTATCCCATTCTATTTCAACATCATCACAATTGATAAACATACCCACTAATTGTGTATGTTTAGTTTTTGAATTAAAATGTGTTTTGATTCGTTTTGTAAACTCATCTCTTGGTAGTTCTTTGAAATATACTTGGTTTCCATCTTTGATGGCATATATTTCAAAATCAAGTCCACTATTCCAACACATTGATTTACAAACTCTGATTTCCATATATTCTTTATCTGTATAACTGCTAATCAAGTACCAAGCCATAGTGTAGGCACAAGCAATTTTGATGTCTTCTTCTCTTTGTTTATCAATCATAGGCATTTGCATTAATAACTCTGTCATTTTTAACAACTCTTTAATATTTAACATTAATTCCATTTTCATCTAAAATATCTTCTACTACATCTCTTACATCGTGTAAGAATATTTCAGTTTCTTTTCTTATTTCTTCCCATACTTCATCGATGGAAATTTCTTTTTCTTCGCCAATCATTAATTCGTTTGCACATTCTTGTGCTATTTCTTCTACATATTCTTTTAATTCCATATATCTCACCTTATAGATTTAGGGGATTAAATATCCCCTATATATTTATAGATTTTATCATTTTGGATGATATAATCTTCTGTTATTTTTCTTAAAGTTCTCATAAATTGTCTTAAACTTTTTGCTCCACATCTCATATCAATTTCTGAAAGAATTGGTGGAATTTCTTCCTTTCTTTCTTTCATTCTCTTTTTGATTGTATCATTAAAAGCAAATACAAGCCCAGTATATGGTATAAAATCAATTGCATCACTTATAATGATTCTTTTATCTTGAGTGGATAGGAAATTTGGGCAACCTACAATTTTCATTCTTTTGTTGATTTCATCAACTAATGATATATCGTAGTTACAATCTTTATGTGCATTTTCAGATATATATTTTGCTAATGATATTAACTCATCATTATTTGCACACCAGTCGAAATTCATTGCATTTCCTAATGCTTTGAAGATAGTATAAGCAATGATAATGTCACATTCAAATGTGGTTTCATTGCTTGTGTTTTGTTCGCTTATATAAAGTCGGTTTTCAGTCCAATAGAAATCCAATAACCCCCAACTATGGATTGTTTTTAATAATTCTAGCATAATATCACCATTAAAAATGATAGGATGATTATCCTATCGTTACAAATATGTTATCTTTTTCTTCTTGAGTTAATTCATCAAGAATATCCTCAAGATAGTACTCAAAGGCTTTTCTTAATCCTTTGGTGTCTTTTTTGTCTACAACCACTTCATTCATGAATTCATCATGAAATCTAACTGGTAACATTTTTAAATAGTCTTTGATATTCATATCAATTATTCCTTTTTTATTTATCATAATATTATTATAAAAAATAAATTTAGAAGAATTAATCTTCTAATAATTTGCTTATTTTAATTCTTACTTCATTATATAATGCAAAACCACATTTATCAAGTGCTTCAACTATATCTATTTCTCTGTTTTTAGGAATATCAATATAGTCTTCTACATTTCTTGAAACTTCTTCAGAAATTTCATATTTATCTGCTAATTTACACATTTGTTGTTTGTATTGTTTAACAAATAAATGTGGTTCTTCTAATTCTGTATATCCATTGTGTTTTCCTTGAAATCTGTTTAGGATTTCATAATCAAATAATAATTCATTTTTATCCATTTCAATCATCTCATTTCTATTCTTAATCTTTTATTTTCGGGTAAATAATATTTTTCAAGTTCTTGTTTTATTTTATCAAAATTACATCGTGGATGTAGTATAATTTCATCGTTAAATTGGTAATCACCTTTTCTGCCATTGTATCGTAGATTTGGGCAAATTTCTGCTTTTGGAAATATTCTGATATTATCAAGTGACAGTCTAACATTTCCATATTCATCAATGTATGTTTGTTCACTTCCATTATTCATATCATAGTTTATTTGTTTTATTATTTCTTTAACTGTTTGTTCTGTGATGTATTTTTGTCTTTTGTACTTGAATTTTTCTTCAATTATTTTTTTATTTGCTTGTCTTTCTACTTTCCAGTCTTCCATTATAATACCCCCATTTCTTTGTATTTGTCATACACTTCACAAAGTGTAGTGTTTTTGTACACAAAAGGAATTGTTTCTTTTCTATTTCTGTGTCTATTTTGTACTATAACTCTACCATCTATTTCGCTCATAATCCAATTATCATTTTTAAAACTAATCATTTAAATTCCCCATTTTAAAATATGTTGGGCTTATTGAAGCCCAAACATTTCTCCTATTTTTTTTCTTATTTCGTGTTCATCTTTGCAGTCTTCAACATCTACATTGTATGATGCAAAGACTATTTTGCAGTCTTCGATTTCTTGCTCTGTGAATTTGTATTCTTTTTCAATTAGAACACTTGTTCTTTCAAATTCCATACAAATCCCAAGAGTGTTATTTAATCCATATTTTCTAGCCATATCCATATTGATAACATTCTCTGTTTTTATATCTTCAAATCTATTGTACACATCTATTTCTTGTGCGATAGATTCGATTAACTCTTCTGCTTTTTCAATTGATTCTGTAAGGTCTGCACCATCTTCAAATTTAATTAATCCCTCATACATTTTGAGTAATTCATCATCAGAATATCGATGTGGCATTCTTTCAATTGAAGTACATACTCTTTCATCTGCTCTAATCAATGCGATTAGGAATTGAAGTTTTCCAAAGTTTTGTGTATTAGTTATCTCCATTTATCTCACCTATAATATAATATAATTAGTTATTAGTCGCAAAAATCGTAATTTGGGTAATTTTCACATTTCATTGCGACAGTTGTCATTTTGCCATCTTCATTTTCAACAATTGTAATGCAGTCGAAATCATCATCGACTTGTGTTTCTTGCTTACCTATTTCATTTTGTAGTTCAATTCGCATAATATCACTCAAAAATTAAATTAGAAGATTTCTATAATGAAATCTCCATCTTCATCTACTCTTATATCGGTAGATTGGTAGTATTCATCATCTCTGTTGTCTTTTACGAAACATTTTATTTCGTGACCTTTAAGGTTTTCAAGTATTCCTTTAAGGACTGCTTTTTTTCGTGCTTGTATGTTTTCAGTTACAGTTGCCATTATTACACCACATAATTATTTAAAATCCAGTATATAATTTCATCTTTATCTTCATCTGCAATGAAGTCAAATGAATTATCGTAGAAGTCATAAAGATGGTCAATTACATCTACGAAGCAATCGATTAGAATTACTTCTGATTCATCAAAATCAATAAGTGCTACATCTTCTGAATAGCAACTTAATTGTTGATGCACATTTGACATTGCAATATGACTGAATCCACTTTCTTGGCAGATTTTGACTAGATTATCTTCATCTTTTTGAGATTTGATATCTACAATTTTTAATTGTCTACTTGTATTATTCATTATTTGTTCGATAACTAATTCACAAAGTTTTCTTTGTAAATCTTTATCGTGTAATTCACAAAATTCATAACAGACATCATATAATCTTATTTTTAATAATTTTTTCCAGTTTATCATCATTTTTATTTTTTCTTGATTTCCCATTTTTACACCTTTTTATTTTGATATTTATTCATTACAACAACAACAAAGTTCTTTAAATTCCATTTTTAGTTTAATGAAATCTATTTCATCAAATACAGTTGATAAATCATTGTATATGATGTATAGTTTATTATTATCTATTGATTTTAATTCTTGATTAGTAAACAAGTAGTATTTCACTTGAATATGATTGTATTCTGCTAATACATCAATAGATTCAATGATAATATGACTATTTGTATATATCGAAAAGTCATCTTGTTTTTTGAATAATTCTTTGATTGCTTCCCATTGTTCAATAGGATGTTTATCATTTTCAAGATACATAATTGTATCTTGTGGCATTTGTTTTTTGTCGGCTTTTAATCCGACATACACTTTAATTTTCATATTTATCACCAGTATTCGGTGTTTAATACACCAAATCTTGAAAATTTTCCATCGGCAGTAATAAAAGTACAATGGCATTTATCACAATGGAACTGTTCAAATCTTACATCTATTGGAGTTCCACCTACAATTAATGAAGCAGTATTTCCACAATTTGGACATATTGCTTTTGTCCTTATAATTTGGTCACCATATGTATATGATGATATGATTTTTGGTTTAAAATTAAAATTTTCATTCACCTATAACAACTCCTACATTTCCATAATTATGGAGAATGTTTTCGTGTTTTGTAAGTTCTTCGTATCTGAAGACTTCAAAACATATTTCGCTACCATCAAAGTTCTTATCCCAATAATGGTAGTTTTTATAACCATATCTCTCAAGAAATCTTGTCAATTTCTTGAGATACTTTCTGTTGAGAGTGATTTGATAGAACATTCTCATTTTATCATCTCCTCTGTGAAGATGGTGTGAGTCTGTTTCTTTTTCTTTTGTCTGCTTCTGCTTTATCAATTGGTTCATTCCACAATTGATAGCAGACAAAAATTATTGCATAAATGGATTTTTTGATGTTTTTAAGGAGATTCATTAAAAATCCCCCTTATAAACTTCTTCTTCAAATTCATCTATGTTTTTTTGTTGCATTATTGCTTTAGATAGAGCCTTACTGAAGAAAAACAGTCTTTCTTTGTTTGGCTCTTCTTTCAGAAGAACAGTATATAGATATGAAAAAGGTAATTCGTTTTCCTTGAGTGCCTCTTTCATTGTATCCCATAATTCTTTTGCCCAACCTTGTTGCTTTGTGGTTGAGCCATATTCTTTGTATTCTCCATCGATAACAGAGAATATACTATATCGCATCTTATTGCTATCTTTTTCAATAGGACTGCAGTCTAAATAGACTTGTCCATTTTTTATTTCGGTTTTGGGGTTGACCCAATCGCCAATAACCCCATAACCATTTTGTTGTCTTTCATTTAAACTATTTACTGTTTTCGCCCACCCTTTAGGCTTTGAGCGATTTCTTCTGATGTTGTTTTCATCAGATTCAATTATTTTTTTAAATTCCATTTTTATCACCTTTAATAATCCATTCCTAATGGAATGGCTCTTGCTTCTGCAATTGCTTTATCTCTTGCAGAAGTTTCTTTTTGCTTTTTTGCTTCCATTTTTAATTCTACAAGTGTCTTGTGTTCAAACACTTGCATTCTATCTTCATTGAATTCAGTACCACGATGTCGCATTACTTTGCGAACATTTCGCATAATAATAGAAGTGCCGAATTCATATTCAACATCCTTTGTTGTCCACCATCCAGTTTCTTTGCTTTTGTGTTCGGCAAAGTCACATCTAGTACCAGTATTTTTGTACCATTTGTTGTATGCTTGTCCGAATGAAAGTTCGGAAAAGAAATCGCATACGATTTCAAAGTTGGTACGATATGTGTAGACACTTTGAAAAGTGCCTACTGGGTATTTTTTATCTCTCATATACATTCTGATGTACATTTTGCCATCAGAAAATAATGGGACTGGAAGAAGCCATTTATCTTCGGATTCTTTCATTTTTTTGATTAGTTTTTTCATAATATCAGTTCTCCTACCCATTTTGGGTAAAATCCAGTCAAGGAACTGCCCCTTGTGTAATCCCTATCGGAACTGGATTAATACACAAAAAAAGTAAATTGTGTTTAATATATTAATTTAGATGGATATTTAGGCTGATAATTAGCCTTTTTCCATCTTTTTCGGCTTCCATAACAACAATCAATTAATCCCAATTCGATGAAAGGGATTTGTTTGGCTATTTTTTCGCCAAACTCCCCATACATCAGAAATAGGTCATTCATTGCTTCTATGAAGAAGTATTCTGCTTCGTAGAGTATTTGGTCACGATAGTCTTCTTCTTTGACATCGCAACCACCATCAAATAGACCAAAATAGTTTATTATGTGGACTAATTGTTTTTGGGGATATTTTTCGGCTATTCTGAATAATTTCAGAGCCATTTTTTCTTTTCTATTTATTTCATATCCCCATCGGTCTGTTGCGAATTCGTAATTTCGCAGTATTTCAATGTCCTTTTGGACATATTTAGGTTTATTCACCTTAATCATCACCTTTATTTTTTTATTGCAGAGTTTCTCTGCGAAGCCCATTGTGGGAATTGAACCCACATACACCAGTATGGGTTAAATCAAGGCATCTGCTCTCTCCATTTCCAAAAACCCTTGAGAATTGGCTATAGAGCGATCGCCTTGATTTTATGGCTTTTCTGAAGTAGAGAAGCCCTTAAAAGTCATATTCGAATGTAAAACGATATAATATATCGTTTTTCTCAAATTGAATATTTTTAAATGCATCAGAATTCCACAATTCTGCAGTTTTATCTTCAATATAGAATGTGATTCCAATTTTTTTGCCATCTGAAACCACATCCCTTTTTTCTACGAAACCACATTCAATGTGGTTTCCATAGATTCTTAAAGAGTCTCCTTGTACTGCAACATCGTTAATTCTGATGTTCTTCAAGTTTCTGATTATTTCTTCGCCAGAATGCACTTTATCGTGCATTTTGACTTCCATAATTTTACTAACTAAACTACTTTTACTTGTTGGCAACTCCATTGTCACAGTTTTCATTTTATAATTCTCCTTTAGTTTAAATCTTTGCTCTCTGCAAGTTTGACCTTGCTTACTTGCAGAATCAGTTTCTGATTCCCAAGAAAGAGAACATAAGAATAAGAAAAAATAAAATAAGAAAAATGGACACGAAATTGAGCAAATGTGTATAGAATGTCGCCACTCCACAATAAAAAACAGTCTTCATTCTACTAATCATCAATTTTTCCCACAGATGCAATGCTTTTCGCCATCAACGGGGGCTTTGATGAGTTTTCGCCAATCCGACTTGAATTCCCAAATTAGGGCGATTTTTGGAAAAAACTACTCTGATTTCTCTAAAAAAAGTTTACCCCAATTTCGTGCTTCTATGCTTGATTTAACTGGCAAATCGCTTACTATTTCAGTCTCACTTGCCACACACACAGAAAAACTGTGCCGAAAACCGATTTCCACTTCTTTCTGTAATTTCAAGTTTTCAGTATCATTGAAGCCCAACTCATATCATCGAAAGACTTTCAGAATCGCTTGTGCGATTTTGAACAGAAATTTCCACGATGCAGAGCCAGTTAAGACCAAGCACCTCATCAAAGCCAACTATAGACAGACTACTACAGACCCTTGTGGTTTTTGATGCTCTTTCAAGCCCCCTACCATCGATTCTGAACAGAAATCGAAAGGAAAAATGCAGAAATCACAAAATCAAGGTGATTTGGGCATAAATGCCCAATTTGCCCCAGTAGGGTCTGCAAAATAGCCAACCTTGGACTCACACCCCTTGGATTTAAAAAAGGGATTGCCATTCACCGAACCTTTGTTTTATCTTGAACTCCATATCTTGATTGTACTCCTTGACTCCCTATGAGTCTTTGCTCTTATTTTGTAGGGCATCCTATATATAGTTTTCTGACTCAAAAATTACATCAATGCTTATTTTTGTACAATTACCCCCTCAAATTGTACATTTTTGTACATTGAATTTTTTCTGAAATTTTGCCCAAAATTAAAAAATTCCAAAAAACCTCAAAAAAATAATCAACGATACAAGCCAAATAATCCAAATGCTGGAGATTACTTGCTTTCTTGCTTTATTAATTGTAGATAAACATTATTTAATTCAAATCTCTTTATTTATTGGTTTATTGCTTCAGTAACCTTATTTGGTCAGACTTTATTTTTAAGATAAAAAATGAATCCAATGTAATGCCAAAAAAAGTTTGGAAGAAATAAAGCAACACAGAAAGAATCTGAATGAATAAAGAAAGGATGCAAGAGATAATAAAAAAATAAAAGATAAAAAGAAAGAAAATAAGATTTAAAAGGATATACTACCCCATTCTTTTGAGGTATTGTTTTTTGAAATAATTGTAATTAGGGATAAAATCTCTAAAAACAATTTTAACTCTTTTACTTCCACATTCTGCATTATATCCTTGAGCCAAATAATCATCTGCAGATGGAAAGCCAAGTTCTTTGGCTATACTGTCATTTAAATCAATATCTATATTAAATTCAGTTACTGATTCTATAACTGCAGAGCCAAAATGCCCTAAAGAATAGTTACACATAAATTTGACCCTTTTGCCTACTTTTATATTAAAAGTAGGCTTTCGTAAAGTCATAGTTTTTTGATTTAACATTATTTCCTTAATGTTTTCTTTCTTAAAAGAAATTGTACTTTGTTTTCGCATAAATAATCACCATTTCATATGGATATAGATATTATTCCAGTATTAGGATAATATCATCAATTATAGGATATGCTATCACATATCCACTCTCACAGAGAGCCATAGCATAGTAAAATGCTATTTCGGATTCTTCTATGCCCAGTTTTCTGCAGAAAGTGGACATTTGCTCCCCATCATCAAAAACATCAAAGTAATAAGATAATTCTTCTTTGATATCTTTTTTTCTTAATTTGTTTAGGAATCGAAGAGAGTATTTTATTTCTTCTCCATCTTCAAAGCATTTGCAGTTGTCTATTGTATTTGCTACATCATCAGTAATGCCTAATTTTTGGCATTTCTTGTAGAATTTCTTGTTTTGCTCTGAATCTTGGTTTATTGTCTCTATTATGCAATACTGGTATTTTCCATAGGCAAATCGTGTTCTAATGATTATATCTAGTTTATTTATTCTGAATCTATATTTATTGATTCTTTCATATCCAAGGAAATTATTTCCCAAATATGAAATCTTTTCTTCTGTTTCTATTGCTTCTGCATCTGCTTTAATTATAATGCTTAATGCATCGTAATATTTCTGTTTTTGGGATAAATCGCAGTTTTCTGCTAATTTAACCAGTTCTTCTTCTGTTTTGTATATCATTTTGAATCACCTTAAAAATTGAGTATGGCTCATTTTGAGCCATCTCTTAACTTGGTTATTATTTTATTTGCTTTTAAACATTGTTTACAAGTTGGGCAATGTCCTTTGCATACTAAATATCCTTTTGCTATGTATTCATCCATCTTTTCTTCTGGAACTGCCAAATAATGATTTTTGGAAGTTCTACCCAAAGAATCTCTTATAATTAGATTATTAGGTATTGTATTTGATTCTATATAGTCTAAAACTTCATAATTTTTTGTATACCCATAAAATCTTACTGCAGAACATAGTTCTGCAACTTTGCAGACTTTCAAGAATGTTTCTAAATCATTAAACTCTCCCTCTTGGTCAATTCTTACAATTTTGACCTTATGGCTTATAATATCCTCTGCAATTGTTTCTGCAGTATTGCTTAAGCCATAAATGGCTTTTGCAATCTGGTGCTTTGTAGCACTTGGATTTCTACAAGCCTTGTAAGCATAGCAATGCTTACAGAAGTCACATCTGCCGTTTGCTCTGTTTGGGCAAGTTATTCCAGTATCAAAGTTTAGAATTAACCAGTCTTTGGCTTTAAGTTTAGCATCTGGAGTAAATATTGATTTCTTTGGGTTATAGTTTTCCCTTTGAAGAATATACTCGAATGCTTCAAGTTTTTCTTCTTTTGGGGCTAATTGGAACTCTTCTGAGTCCAATAGTTTCCTTATGTCTTTATTTTCAAAAGTTATCCAATATGCTTGGTTTGGGGTAACCCCATCTTTTCTGTATGCTATTTTTTCTCTTTTAGGCAGTTTTTCTGCTTTGTTTTTTAAATTTTTCATTTTATTCACCTTTAATTTAAATTTAGGGATATTTTAGCCAAAAACAAAATTAAGGATAGTCTGAAAAAGTCCTTAATTTATGGTTTAAATTGAATTTTAACTGCATTTAACAGCCAAAATTCAACAGGCTAAAATTAAAAGCCCTTAATAGTTAAAAAAGTTCTAAAAAACCTTTAAAAACTTAATTAACTAATTATTAATAGGCTTTTGAAGTATATAAACCTATGGTTTTTTACTGTAATTATTATATAGAGGCAACATTTAGTTCGTACACATACGAACAATAGATCCAATCTCGATGCTATGGGCTTTAAATTTGATTTAGAGTCCAATTTGGGCTTCGTTCCATTGATATTTTATTGCACATCGATGGTCGAAATGCAAGACGTTTGCATATCGAAAAATTTATGTTCGTATGCATACGAATAAAAATTTAGCCTGAAGTCCGAGGATCTGAAATAAGGATTCTCCTATTGTTTCTGCTTATTCTGGATTGTTTTTGCAGGTAATTGGTTAAAAAAAAGATTGTCAGTAATTGAAATTGTTTCCAAATTAATAAGATTCTTTCCATTTTAAAAATATTGCCAAATATTAGATTTTAAGTAAAAAAACAGCATTATAGGGCTTAAAAAAGATATTAAGGAATTTTAAAAGGTTTTAAACCTTAATCGCACGTGCGAATAAAAAAAAATAAAGGCATTTAGCCTTTATTTATTGAATTTCATTACTATTATAGGATTTCTGAGCCTTAAATAACCGTTTTCACGGTGAATTGGTCTCCAGAATCCAATTAGGTAGTAATTCTTGATTTCAAACCACATTTTATCACCTTTTTTGTTATTTTTTGCAGATTAACTCTAAAAATTGAATTAAATGGAGAATATTATACTAATGTTTCTCCATTCATCATAAACCAGTCTATTTCAACGAACCACACTTTATTGTATTTGTAGTGTATTTTTAGAGTCAAAATGAATTGTTTTTCAAAATTGAACCAAGTTTTGGTTCTGATTTTGTTGTTAGTAGTCTCTTTTACTTGGAAATGTCCACAGGCTACCAGATAATCCATAGATGCATCAACATAATTAAATACATTGATTAATCTTTGATATGGGTTCACATCTTCGTTTACTGAACCTATAGCCTTTGATACATTATTCAATTCTAAAATTGAATCCACAAAATCTTTTGATAGTGTTTTAACTTCTTGTTTGCAGTTGGTTTTTATTTGGGATGTTCTAAATCTGCCTATCCAAGTGTTTGAGTCAATAACATCTATAACTTTTGAAACAGGCTGATGTGCGATTGTTGTTCGTGGTTCTGACTCTGGTTCGTCCCAGATTGTGACAATAGTCAAGTCTTCAACGACTTCTGCTAATTCTACTGCGAATACTTCGGATAAATCTTTTTTAATCCAAGTTATGTTTCTTAATTCTTTTACTGTTGGGTTTTTAGTGTTGTTTTTCATATTAATCAATTCTCCATGTTTTTTTTTAAATTTAAAAGGATATTAAGTGACTTTTGGCTAAAGTCACTTGGAAATTTAAAGGCTCATTAGAGCCTTGATTCAAAGTAGGAAGCCATATATTTGAGGTTTTCAATGTAGGCTTCCATTTTAACTCTTCTGAGTTGTTCTGGACTCAATACATCTTCAATTTTGAGATTTGAGCCTTTGTCGTGGTCTACAAAGACTGTAGTTAAGTCTACTCTGTTGTCTTTACAATATGGACAAGCAGAGCAGTTTCCTACGCATAATCTCTTTGTTGGGTCATTGTATGCTTCCATAATAGCCTTACGGGTAGGCTCTATGGTTTCAGTAGTCTTTACTCCCTCCATTTGCTTATTGGAGAGATTTAACTTAATATTAGACATATTTTGAGCCATTTTAATTAGTTTTTTGTTTGAAGTGTAACTATAAGGTATTACACTATCAACGACCGCAGAGGCTATTAAATCACATTTTACGAACGCTTCTTCGTTGTAGAAGCATCCTGTCTCATTAAATCTGAGATTATGGACATTGTGCTTCTCAATATACTCTGTTAGTTGATTAACTAACTCATTGATACTCAATCTGTTAAACACTATGTAATTGATTGTGCTTTTGAGTAATTTTGTGGGATATTGGTTGTCATCCCTCAAGGCATAGCACCTAATGTTTATGTCTTGTTTTACTCCATCTATGAATAGTGGAGTAGTTTGCACGGTGCAGTGACCATTTTTACATTCATTGCAGGCTAATGCTGGACTTATGTCCAGATTCACGGTGTCTGAGCCTGTTTTACGGTTAGTACCTAGTATAATTCTATTATACATTAAATACTCTTTTCTAGGTGTTTTTTGGCTTCTAACTCCATATTTTGCCACCCATCGGTCTATAATAGCCATTAATCGACCAATTTCTTCATCTGAACCACTGTAATCAATGGTTTTTGAGATGTCTTGTTTTAACTGTTCGAATTCTTCATCTCTTTCTTTTGCTTTCTTGGTTTTTCTTTTAGCCATGTTTTATGCCTCCATTTTAATATTTGAGTACTTTTTAGCATATATTATATATATATAGATATATACCAATAAAAGCCCCACGGGGGGTATTTGGCTCCAAACGCGCAATTTAGGCTTTGTTTGGAGAAATAACCTCCAATTTGAAGTCAAAATTAAATTTTGACTGTTATTCATCCTTAGATTTTATCTAAAAATGAATATAAATTATTAAGATTACACTATTATATAAATGTTTTTAGAGTAAAATTAAAAAAAACAAGCAGATTGGAGTGGAATCAAGCAGAAACAAGTAGAAAACAGAGAAAAAAAGAAAAGGACAGCAGAGAGCCTGCAAATCCTGAAAATAAGGACTCAGCACCGAGATTGAGCAAAATTTGCCTAAGTGCAATTGTCAGATTGGTAATTTTCGATTGCTGTCCTACATAATTCCCCCAATTCAAACCAATCTTTAACCTCATCTACCCCAAAACAAGGTGTCCTACTTGCTTTCTTTCTTACTTTCTTACTCAAATCCATAGTACAATTAGCAGCCTCCTTAGTCTTCCAATCAACTTTAACACCAGTTTGATAACTACGACCAACACCAATCTTACCATTCTTCTGAGTAACATCAATCAAAGCATTGGGGCCAAATTTACTCCAATATCCCCCAAATAAATCCGTACGAAAATCACGAACAAGTACGTCAGTACCAAAGTGTCCTACAGCTTCAACAACATCCAACCAATTATCACACACAAAATAAGGCACAACATCACCCCCAACAGCCCAAAATTGCTTTCTTGCTGACAAACTTTCTTTCGCAATTGTACGATGCCCCACGGCTGCACAATCTAATACAAACCACTCCCCGCCAATCTCAGTCTCCAAGAAATGACCGTTATTTCTTGCTTGCCATCTTAATTTCTTACTAAAAGGGCTTACAACCACAGGAAAAGTAGTACCAGAAACATAATCACTAATCTCAGGAAACTTCTTAATATCGCAAGAAAGCAATAAAGGACAAGAAAACCGGATATTTCGCTTAAATTTCGTAAAAACATGACACAAAATGTGAAAAATAGCATCATCACCCTGCAAATCATACACAAAAAGAGCCGAATCTATATCACAAAACAAATTATCATCATCACGTAAATCCTCCAAAAATTGCCTAAAATCATACTTTTTCTTACGAATTTTCATCATCTGACTCTTAGATTTTTTAGGAAAATGAAAATCATCCTTAATAACAGCCATCAAATGCGTATAATTATTAGGCATATCCCTATCAAAACGCAATTTTACACCATTATCTAAACAAAAAAGACAAACACCAGCCGCAAAAGACAACATACGACCATAAATATTATCATCCATAGCACGATGCATAAAACTCCCCACCTTTATCTCATAATTAATAATCTCATCACGCATCGCACGTCCACTACCATCAGTATAAAACTCATATCCACTAGGACCAGTTAATTTAGGCCACAAACGAGGCTCATAAGCATGCCCAAGTTGCTCAGCCATCTTAAAAAGGTCCATCTTCGTAGGAGCCATATCACACACCACCAAACTTCGTACTTGCTTTCATACCTGCTTGCCTAAGATAAGACTCCACAGTACGCACATTTATATCCATTTCAGAAGCAATTTCGGCATTAGAAAAGCCCATTCTATGCAATCTAGCGGCCTGATTCACTCTATGATTACGATTTTGCGTCCTAACATCATCAATATCATCATGATTGTTTTCAGACAAAAAACGTTGCAATTTAGACCTCGAAACCCCCAAAATATCAGAAATTATCCTCAAACTATATCCCGAATCATGCAAAAACACTACTTTTTCCCAAATATCACCAGAAAAATCCTTAATATCATTCTTTGCATTTTCAAGTCGAACATCATAATTTTCCGCCATAATCACCAATCCTCTTAAAATTTATATTCATTTTTGACAAAACATCCAAAGGATGACGACTTTCATCATAAATAAAATAATCTTCAAGGAATTTTTCCTTTTCAATATAATCTTCACTCGTCATTCCACTCACATTTACTGAAATCTCAATATTCAATAAAAAATCATCATTATCTGACCTTTTTAGCTGAACAAACCCTGCATCGCCAAACATAGCACGAACATAAGTCGGTAACATCACTAAAAAATGTCCTACATTTTCGCTTAACATAATAATTAATAAATTTCTAAACTATATAAAAGTAGGACACTGAGAAAAAATAGAACTATATATATATGTTTCTCCTAATATATAAATATTATGGCAAAAAAAACTGATGACCCATCAAGTGTAACAGAAACAATAACAGTAAAAGCAAAACCATCAGGATATAAATCCTCAACATATTATCCTAAAGGATGTACTAAAACTTGGAAAAATTGGTGTCCACAATGTAAACGAGTAGGATGCCTCACAGATGACCCAAAAGGAACAGGTGACCACGAAATAACTTGTGACAAATCTAAAGGTGGATGTGACGCAGATTACGATGGATGCACAGGTGGAGATAAAATGTCTCCTCCAAGAGCATATCTAATGGATACAAATGGCAGACAAAATTCTAATGGGAACATTGACACAGAAGTAGGTGGAAATGGAGAAGGAGGAGACACAATAGACTCTTCTTCATCAAATACAAGCGGTGGTTCAGCCATAAAAATCCCAGACCGAACATTCCATGGACTAATAAGACAAATTTGTGGAGCCACAGACAGTATATTCATCACAGCCAACAACATGGCTTACTTGCTTACTTTCAGAGACTATTACAAATACCGAGAAAAATACGCAGACCTACTTCCAACACTCGAAGCAAATGAAATAGTCGCCAACTCATTAAAAAGAGACTGGGTATCAACCAACTTTTACAACATGGTCGAAGTAAAATACAAAGGTGGTACACTTAAATATGGACATGATGCATTAATTGCCCAATATGGAGAACTAAAAATACAATATGATTTAGGCGAAGACGACTACGAAACAGCAAAATCAAAAGCAGCAGCATTACTATCAGCACATGTAAGAGATTACGCAACAGATATCGAATTGTCATGCATATATGATGAAAATATTACAGTTGGGTCATGGGTAAAAGTAAGAAAAACAATAATTGATTCAAAAAAGACAAAAGATAATGCTAATTCATCAGATTATGATATTCTTTTTATACAAGGATATGATTTAACTTGGGATGGTAAAAAGACATTAATTATGGATTTACATCTTAAATATAGTCCAGATACACCTCAAGACCCAATAAATGCTACAATAGGAGTAGGGGGTAAAACTAGTTCTGGAACATCATCAACAGGACCAGATTGTTTTGGAGTAGAAACATCGCAATTATATAATGACCGTAGAATTCCGGGAAGTGGAAAAGGTGGTCTAGAATATGCAACTGCTAATGAACCAAGTGCCGAAATGACACAAGGAAGATGTAAAGAAGGAAGTTCATATCAACAAGAAATGAATGGAAAAACACCTGCAGAAGTATATTATTGGGCATCTCAACAATTTGGATATTGTTGTTATGCTAATAATTGTAAAGACTACAAATGTACAGAAGAACGATTAAACGCAGGAGTGTGTGGATTTAACTGTGGAGACCAAGCTTGCATTCTTAAATCCTTGCTTGATTGCATAGGAATAAGAAATTGGATATTCCATATAGATGGGCATTATCATAATATAGTAGAAATTGATGGAACATTACAAACAGCTGATTTATCAAGACGCAGAGATGGATATACTCATTCAGTAAAATGGCCATGTGCTCATGCGGGTAGATGTCATTGTAATTGTGCTACTTGTTAGGTGATATTATGAACGAACGAGAACGAGCATTTGTACGAAAATGTCGAGATGATATAGTATACTTCGCAGAACATATGTTAAGAAGCGAAGATGGTGGGTTCTACAAACTTGAAGACCACCAAAAAGCAATGATATCATCAAAACAAAGTCAAGTAGTTTATTTCTGTGGACGTAGGCTTGGAAAAAGTTTTATGTTAGCTATTGAATCATTGCATCAAGCTATGTTTGATACTTATCAAAAAATATTTATTTTATCACCAACGGAAAGTCAGGCAACAGAGCTTACTGAAACGATTACTGGTTTAATTGAAAGGAGTGCTGTTATTGAACAGGAATTAAAAATAAACAACAGATATGAGAAAAAATTCTACAATGGAAGTCGTATCGTCATTAGAACAGCAGGAGGAAGAGGAAACGTTTCTTCCTTAATTGGTTCCGGTGCACATTTATTAATTTTAGACGAAATTCAAGATATATCTGAAGAATTGATATATAAAATTATCCCAGTTATGCGTGGACAAAAAGGAGACTCAAAAATGATAACAGCCGGAACACCACGTGCAAAAAGTGGATTTCTTTATGAATCTCTTCAAAATGCTCCATATATTTGGGATAATGGAAAAGAAATACATGACGAAGAAAAAACTGGAACATTCTATGTATATAGAAAACAAACAGCATATCTTGACAAAGAAGATAATATCATAAAATCTGGTACACCACGTATATCAATAAAAGAATTAGAAGAAGATATGCGAAATATGCCAATGGTGCAATTTAAACAAGAATATTGTTTAGATTTTATGAGTAGTATATCCGATGTATATCCAGAAGAACTAAGAGAAAAATTCTTTTACAAACCTCGAGATGAAATTTCATGGGGAACAGACAAACCAGTAGTATTCGGATTAGATGTCGGAAAAATGAGAAACGAAAGTGTTTTAACAATTGCTGAAGTAATTCCTTTCCCGCTTGAAGATAATCGTTATTATAAAAAATTAGACGTAAAATGGTACAAAGAATTTGAACTCGGTACCGAATATGATGAAATTGAAAAATATATTGCTTACGAGCTTCCAAAATCATTTACTCACATAGTTAGAGGAGTAATTGATGCAACTGGAGTTGGAGAACCGGTATTTGAAGCAATAGAAAAAAAAGTAAAAAAGACAAAAAGACCATTTCCATTAGAACCATACAAATTCTCGAAAGAAAAAAAGAAAGATATAGTAGAAGGAGGAGTGGCCTTTTTAGAAAGAGGACAAGTCGATATATCATACAATAAAAGACTTGACAGAGAAATGGGTGGATATAAACGTGAAATCACAGATTTTAATAATACCATTTATAATAAAACAGCAGGTAGTGATGATTATATCGATTCATTAAATTTATGCTTATATAATATTACACTTGGAATACAAGTCACCCCACCAGTGGGATTAACTGGAGTAGAACCAACCCTTAAAAAGTATGTAGGAGTTAAAAAATGGCAGAAAGACAAGAAAAAACCTCCTCACAGTCGAACGACAGTGAGAAGCATAAGAAGAAGATTTTAAAAACATCTTCACAATCAGATAGCAACAAACTTCAAAAACGAAAACTTAATCGTTCTGATGTGGTCCCAATAGATAAAAAAACAACTAAAATTCATTATAATTTTGCATCTGATGTTAAAAGATACACAAAAACACAATATTCACAAAATTTTTCAAAATATAATGACATCTATGGAGCAGAAGACCTTGATTATGATTTAATTGATGGACTTTATGATTCAACTATTCTTAGACGAGTAATTAAAAAAATAGCTTCTGATTCTGTTCCAGAAATGTTTAAGATTCAAGTTGTAGACTTAGAGGGGAATCGTATTCCAGAAATCGAAGAAGCATGTTTTATGTATACAGCCAGATTAAAAAGAAAACATATCAAAGGAATGTATCTATCGGCACTTAAATATGGAACTGCTTTTTTGTATATAGGAAACAAAGAAGAAGACCAATTAACTAATATGTTTTTATTACACCCAAAAGATATTAAACCAAATATGAACGAAGCAGATGGTGAAATAGAATCATGGACATACACCACACAATCAGGTGAAGTTGAAATCCCAGTAGAAGATGTAATAAGATTTGCATATGACCCAAAAATAGGAGAAGTATACGGAATGAGTTTTTGTGGTCATCTTGTACACACTTTACATTTATTGCTTAATACCGAACTTGATTTAGCAGAAATTGTAGATAAATTCGCAGTACCAATATTACAATGGTTAATCGAGATAGGTGACGACGAAGAACTACAAGAAGATGAGCTCGAAGGTATAGTAAACTCATTACAAAAACAATTAGAATATTCAAATGATATTGTAACCACAGATAGAATTACAACTGATACTGTTGGTTTTAATGACAAACAATATGATTTAGTTACTACCTTACAAGCTTTAAAAGAATCTTTCGGATTGCTTACTTTCCCAATGTCTATTATAGGTGGAAAAGCAGATAATTTATCCGCAATCAAAGTACAAGCATCACAATATGTTGGAGACTTAAATGATATCCAACAAGATTTTTCAGATGAATTAATAGAACAATTATACGAACCATTTATAGAAGAAACTCTTGGAAAAATTCCCGGTGTAGATTATGCTAATATTTATTTAATTTTCCCTGTATTAACTACAGATTCAAATGCTGATACAGCAGTGTGGCTATTCCCAGCAATAAGAATGGGACTTGTATCAAGACATGAAGCAAGAGCACAATTAAAATTCAGAGGATATCCAGAGAAAGTAGATGACTTAGAATTTATAGATGATTCAGCGAGATATCTACAAGAAATGAATGCATCATCAAGTGAAGGTGCAGTTCCAGATAGCCAACAACCAAAAAACAGGTCTGGACAAGGAGACCCAAAAGGAAATGAATAATCCCTTACTTACTTTCTTAAGGACGAAATTATGAAAGAAGGATTAAACACATACCAAAAAGCATATGAAAAAATAGAAGAAGGACTGCAAGAAAAAGGCAAAGCTACAAGTGCTGAATTAATTTCTTGGTTAATTACAAATTATAATATACACTCTCTTAACATTACAAGTAAGGGAGTAACATATTACCTCAAAAGCCAAGGATATAAACGATATAAACATTATAGTACAAAGCCCTGGGTATTTAAAGCCGAAAAGGAGTAAAATATGACTTGTGGAATTTATATGATAAAAAACATCCATACAGGACAAATTTATATTGGACAAGCTGTTAATATAGAAAAACGATGGGGGGAACATCTTCGTGGAAAAAATTTGGGACATTCTTATATTGATAATGCTATTCAAAAATATGGTAGGAAAAATTTTGTTTTAAAAATTATTACTCAATTACCTAATAATAAAAAGGTATTGAATGAGCATGAAAAATATTGGATTAATTTTTATGATACTTTTAAAAATTCAAAATATTATAATTTGACGCCGGGTGGAGATTTTAATCCAATGGATGTACCTAAAATACAAAAAAAACACAAAGAATCTATTATTGGAAAAAAACATTTTAATGCTCGTGGTATAAAAAATCCTAATGCAAGATATACATTATGGGATAGTCATAAAACAAAATATAGTATAGGTAATATGTTTCACAACAATAGAAAGCCTAATCCATGTAAATGTTTTTTTACAAATTACGACAGTAAGGTTATACCAATTGGTGGATTTATTGATTTTTTAACTTGTGAAATTATTCATGATTTAATAAAAAATTAGAAAATTATTCCCTTTAAATACATTAGAAGAGAAAATTTTTTACAACTCACACAGTGAGCTAAATTTTGGAGAAAGTGATTAAATGAAAGAAACTTTTTCACTAAGCTCAAATTTTTCTTTAAAACATAACGATGATGGAAGCGTACAAATAGAAGGATTCGCTATACATGGAGCAGATGACTTCATAGTAAATAATCTTATCGAAGTACCAGAATCCGAGATGAAAAATTGTGCAAAAAGTCTAAAAGGAGCAAAACTCCTAAAAGACCACGACACAGCTCATGTTGACTCAATCATAGGAAGAGTAAATAAAGCAAAACAAATCTATGATGAAAATGCAGAAATGGAAGGAGTCAAATATGAAGCATCACTCGTCGTTGATGACTCAAAATTATCACAGAAAATAGAACAAGGATTAATTGATGCAACATCAATAGGATTTGAATTTGAACCAGAATGTTCAATATGTGGAAACCCATTCTTCTCAGAAGAATGTACACACCATCCATTTTTCGATGATATGCACTTTATAGCAAGAGATATGAATGTTAGAGAATTATCCTTGGTCACTTTTGGAGCGGACCCACATGCAACTGTAGGAGCTTCATTCTCTGATGATGTAGAGGTTATAAAAGAAGAATTTGCAAAAAAGAAGGAAGAATTCATTATGTCAAAACAAGATGATATCGTTGAAACTCTTCAAGCAGAAAAAGCAGAATTATCTCAAGAAGTAAGAGATTTAGAAGCTAAATTAGAGCAAAAAGAAAAAGACTTCAAATTAGAAAAAGAAGACTTAGAACTTGCTCACAAAGAAGAAGTTTTAACACTAACTAGAGAAAAAGAAGCCTTAGACGAGCAAATAAAATCTATGGGCGAAGAACTATCAGCATTTAGAGCAGAAGCTGAATCAAGAGCAGAAAAAGAATTAGCTGCCAAGAAAGAACAATTAGTAGAATTAGCAAAAGAATTAAAAACTGATATCGATGATATCGATGAAATGTCAGCAGAATTCATAGACAAACAAATTGCTATCTTTACTAAAATAATAGAAAACACACCGAAAGTAAAAGAATTTACTGGCACCTCTCAACCACACGAAGTTAATGAAACCAAAGAAGATAAACCATTCAGTTCATTAGGTGCTTTCTTCGGTAAACAATAGGTGATTTAGATGAGTGATATAACAGGCGACGCATTTGTAGTATATGCGGCTGAAACTTTAGAAAAGGCAATAGAACATGTAGGTAAAACCTCATCTCAAGAACAAATTGGAAAAGCAATTGCGATTAAAGATGAAACTGGAGTTAAAATAGCTACCGCATCTGATGATGCAACAACTTTTATTGGAATTGTAAAAGCAGCATCCGGAGAAGCTCAAGTAGGATTTGCAAGTGCAAGAATGATTAATGATGTTGTTACTGGTGCAGACCCAACAGTAGCTCCTTATTTTACTGGAGATGTAACTATACCACAAGGAAAAGCATTAACAATCGAAAGAAATTGTATAAGTTATGTTTTTGGTGATGAAGATATTAAAGCCGGAGATTTAATAAAATGTGCAGCTGACGGTAAATTTACAACAGCTGACGATTTAAGTGACGGTGCTGTAGGAAGAGCATACTCATCAGCAAACTCAAATGGTGTAATTAGAGCTTACATCAGAGCAATCTAAATAGGAGAGAGATAGCATGCCAAAAAGTTTAGCAAGTTTTGCAGGTGGAGGAGCTGTTGTACACGATAACAGATTCGACCCAAAATTATCAGAAGATATATTAAAATTTATTGAAGACCATTCTGATTTTAGACAATTTGTCAGAGTAGTTCCTACTGATACTTATTCATTAACTTTACCAAGAAAGTGGAATTCTGGTATAGCAGTAGAAATCGTAGAAGGAGCGGAAATTCCTAAGTTCAGAGATGTATTCGACGCTGTAACATTAAATGTCAGAGCAATAGCTACTGGTATTAAAATGACAGACGAAGAACAAAAAATGATGGGATTCGACCCTAACTACTTCCAAACAGAAGGTCAAAGAGCAACTGAAAGGTTACTCAAAAAAGAAAATGATGATATTGCAGCAACTTTATTAGCAGGTGCTGGAAATATTATTGAATCAGTCAATAATACTCTTAAATTTGAAGATGTATTAGAAGCAAAAACTCAAATGACTGAATCTCCATATCAAGTAGAACCAGACGTAATTATTATGTCTCAAAGGTCATACAACGACTTATTATTAGACCCTAACTTTAGCAGATACTCATACTCCGGAAGAGTAGGGGCATTAGCAACTGGAGATGTAGGTCAAGAAATCGACGGTATGAGAATTCATATCATTAAAGAAGTCGGTGATAACGTTTACTTAATTGATAGCTCAAAAGATTGGGCAGTATTATTACAAATGGACAGTGTACATACTGAATTTTACAGATTACCAGAGACTCGTGAAGATGTATTAGATATCTTGTTATACGAAAAACCAGCAGTATTACGTCCAGATGCAGTAACTAAATTAGTTATAACTAGAACCAAATCAGCAACTAAATTCCCTGAAGGATGGGACCCATTAGACATGTACCCAGACTCAGAAGACAAAGAAACCATAGACGCACCTCAAACTTTAGTACCGGGTGGTACACCTCCCAGCGACTGAGGAGAATCCTGAAAACACTGGAGGTAATTCCGGAGGAAGCGGAAATGGCTCCGGAAACGGTTCTGGAAATAGCACCACAACTACAAAATATAATGTCACATTTAACAATGTAACTAATGCTACTAATCAAAAATTAGGTAGTGTAACAATTACATTAACTGATAAATCCGATTCAACTAATGTTGAAAGTGGAACTACAAGCAATGGAGAAGTAACCATATCTGTTAAAGCAGGAACATACGCAGTAACTGCTACAAGAGATGGATACACTGCTCCAAACGATATTCCTGATGTAACAGTTACAAACGCAGATGTTACAGTAAGTGACGCAATTATAATGACAAGTGTGTAATTTAATTACATACTTACTTAATTAATTTCGAGGTTTGATAAAAATGGCAGCTAAAAAAGCTAAAAAAGACGACAGAAAAGTTAGAATTACGTATAACCCAAAATTTAGTGCATCAACACAAAAGACTGTGTTATTAAGGAAACAAATGAAGAAAATAGTTGGTGACGAAGTGGAAGTTGAATACGTACCACGAATCGAAGGATTACCTGAAAAACTAACCCTAGAAAAAGGAGAAGTAATAGAAGTAACTATGGACCAACTAAAAGCTTTACATAAATTAGGACAATTCGAATTCCCTGACCAATTTGCGGAAAGAGAACGAGAAATCCAAGAAGTAAGTAATCAAGCAGGTAAAAGACCTGAAGATTACAAACTTTCATCCCAAATATCTCATTTATATAATGAGGTATTTACCCTAGCGGAGTAAATTTATGATAATTGATATCCCATACATCAAACAAATACTCAACACACAAATAAAAGACGAAAAAATTGCTTACTTAATTAATCACTACTTTGATTACATATGTGAACACATAAATATAAACACAACACTTGAAGAAGAACAAATATCATTAGAACCATTAGAAAACCCGATAGATAATCCCACATTTCCTAATGATGAATTAACACTATTTCAAGAAACATTAATACTAGCAATAGCATGCAACATGTCAACAATTGGGATGTCACCTGATTACATATCACAAGAGTTATGTAATCATTATATTTCTTTTTTTGATACAGTTGAACAAAGTGATGATGGACTATACCTTCTAACTTACTGTGATATTTTTAAAAATTGCCTAGATAGATTAACAGAAAACTTACATTCAAGTAATAATGTAGAATATATACGACAATTATTCAATATCCCTGAAGACAGAGTAAGTAATAAAGAAATTGAATTTTTAGTCGAACACTACGCAAAATATTTATCCGATTTATATCCAAAAGCTGATACAACATCAATATTGTTTGAACAAGCAGTATTATTATCAGTAGTTTGTCATCTTTACAAAACTAATCCAACAAGCATCACAACACCAGTAATGTATTATGTTGATGAAGTACGAGAAAGATTTGAATTGAATTTCGACAAGTATGGAAACACATGGTGTGATTTAGCAAACGCAGCAATAAATGATTTGAAAAAAAATACATTTGGATATTATGGATTACGTTCATACGACAGACCGGGCGCAAGAACAAAATACAACGCATACGGTCCAACAGGATGATATTCATGAGTTTTTATGATATAATGCGTATAATACATAGACCAAATGAAAAATATTTTCTTGAAAAAAAAATTCAAAACATCAAACAAGAAAAACCACAAGTTTTAAAAGATGAAGTTGGAAATATTATTCGAAAAGACCCAATAGGAAATATATCAGACAAATGGCAAACAATAATAGAACTTGAAGGAGTTATTCAGCATAGACAAAAAGAAAAAATCGCTGAACAAGGTGAAGAATCCATTGTAAAATATACAGGATATTTTACACCAAATTTTCATATTGAAACAGATAAATTGTCAAATTATCGAGTCAGAATGGAAAGAGACTATGAAACACTTTATCTTAAAATACTTCAATATGACCCTAATAATTTTTTCCGAGGACAACAGCATCATATCGTATTGGTGATGAAAGAAGACTTAAAATACAAAGGAAGACAGCAATGACGGTTGATTGCAAGGTAAAAATGGAAGGAGTGCCTGTTGAAGATAGTTTTGGAAGATTAAACAAAGCAATACAAAAAGCAACAAATCCAGAAAAATTATCAAAATATCAATCAGTACTTGAGCCAAAACTTTATAATTATTTAAGAGCCGGAGCAGATATAGGGGAAGTCCCTATAGATGTTGAGGATGTATTTTCTTTAGATATAATAAATAATTCACTCGCAGTAACAAATTCAGACCCATTAATAACTGAATTATATGAATATGGATACGATGATGACGAACTTGATGAAATTATCACACCAAGATATTACATCAGACCGGCAATGAAAAAATTATCAAATGATTTAATAAAATTATTAGAACAAGAAGTAGAAGATGAATATAAAACATATTCAGCTACTTATGTAAATGAATTTTTAAAATATTAAAATGGTGTAACATGGTACAATCTAAAAATGAATTAATAAGAATTATTCGACAAATAATAGGACATGAAGAAGTAGATGGATTTTATACCTATACTGAATATAATAATGAAATTATAAAAGTGCCTAATTATTTATTTAAAGACGCACCAGCAGAATATCCAGAAATACGAATATCACCTTTTTTAGAAGAAGAAAAAATAACTCATTCAATAAAAAAACAACGATATAATCATAATAATAAAATTATACCATATCGTACGAAATTTCAAATAGACATATTTTCAACTAATTTAGTTGAATTAAATCAGATATATGACAGTGTATTTAGACGAATAGATTTGGCACGAGATATAGAAACAATAAAATACGGATACAATAATGACTTTGTTGAAATATCTCCAAATTTATATTTAAACAAAATAATTACAAATAAAAATTATCATATAGCTGATATATCAATTGGATATCAAAAAATTAATGTAATAACAGAAAAACAAGATTTACAAAAAAATAATGTTTATTTATTAAACGAAGAAGGATTATTTATTCATACTTCATTAAACATTAAAAACATTAGAATGCGTAGTATCATTAATGGATTATTATTGCCTGATGGTAATACTATATATCAAAAAGGTATAATCTCATTGAATATTTCTGATAAAGTTATGTTAAGTGATTTAAAACGAAATAATGTAGAAAGAATATCTTTTATGTTAAATATTGATTATAGCATGGATAATCTAAGAAAATCGGGGCCAATAGCAACACACGTAATAATAAAGTGATTATCATGGCAGATAAAAAAGAAAAACCAAAAGTTGTAAAACCAAAATCTTTTGAAAAAAAAGAAAAAAAAGCTCAAAAGATTAAAGTAGAAGAACCAAAATTTTTCGCCAAAAATATCGCTGAAAAATTTAGAGTTCCAGCATTTGACTTTTTGATAATCAAAAGACAGAATAATATTGAGGACACTAGCGCAATAAGCGTTTCTGAATTTAAAGAAATGTATCGAAAAGTAATAGAAGGTAGATAAAATGGTACAAGGAATTCCATATGTACATTGGAAAATAAATAGTGAAACTTCAATCTACAATGATGTTGATACCAATTATTTATGGGCAACTGTTGTAGAAGCAAACAAAGGTCCAACTAATACTCCTATTTTATGTGCATCTAATGCAGATGTATTAAAATTATTTGGAGTAGACTTATCTGCATACTTTGCACAAGGTGCAAGATATTTAGTTGTAGTAAGAGCAGCAGCTCAAACCGATGAAAATAAACTTAAAAATGCATGGTTAGATATTAAAAACAGCGAAGACTTTACATACACTAAAGTTGCTCAACCTTATTATGTAACTGAAGAAACTTACGAATTTACTTCTTATCCAGATGCAAATGCAGCTGAACAACCATATGCAACTGGAAAAGTTAAATTAACCGGAAAAACAAGTGGTACTTACACTCAAGTAGAAGTTATTACTAATACTCCAGAATATCCGGGTAACGAATTTGCAAGACGTAAATTATTCATAGAATCCAGTACTCAAACAGGACAATTACAACCAGCACGTTTATACGAAAGTACTGAATCTGACGAACTCGGTGAACCAATTGATGTGTGGGTCAAAATCAATACACACAATGCTAGTATGAACAATGGACTCAAAAAATACGTCCAAGATGGAACAGAAAAAGTATATGTTAAAGCTATGGAAAATTCATCCATGTATCAAGAATGTGATGAAAATACTGGTGAATTAAAAAATAATGGAAGAACATACGCACAAAGTCAAGTAACTGACGAAAAAATTGCTGAAGAAATAACAATTCCAGCAGAAACACCATTGATTCATTTAGAATGTAAATTCCCGGGTAATTATGATATCGAATTAGTTATCCTTGAAAACCTTATATATAAAGGATATAATATCACATTAACCGAAACTGGTGCAGGATATGTAGCAATTAATAATGCAAATGACTTATTAACCATTGTTAACAAAATTAACAATCAAAATTTATCTGTAAAAGCAACACTCACCCCAGAAGGACAAGAAATAAGTGATGTTATCCGTTCAAGTCCAGTAATGTCTACAGCTCCATACAGTGATGTAGCAATAGGACAAATCTTAGCTCCGGCAGAAGGTACCAAATATGTCATTAAATTACAAGAAATTGAACATGGTTCTGTATTTAACGAAGGTTCCAACGGAGAATGGGATGATACTGCAAACAGAATAAACAGTAGCTTTGCAGCAGAAGCTCATCAAAAAGCTCTTGACTCTTTAATGACTACAAGAATCGCAGGAGTATTCTGTTTATACGGAGAAGACGATATTCAAAGAGAATATTTATTACACGGAGAACATCCATCTGATGCTTATAAAGGAACAAATAGTAATCTCGTATGTAAATGGAGATATATCCTTTTAGGAGCAAACGAATTTGATAGACAAGATTTATACACTCTTATGGCTAAACCACAATCTATCAATAATCAATATGTATTATTCTTAGGTCAAGGATTAGTTGATGGAGATAATATATTACCTCCATACATGTGTACTCCATATATAGCAGGATTAAGAGCAAAACTTAATTACGGAGAATCTATATTTGGTGGACAATCAAGAAAAACCATCATGCCGGTAAATAATGATTTAAAAATTGCTCCTCTATTCCAATACGAAGATGATTTAGAAATCTTACCATGGGAGCCATTAGTATACGAACAATTAAACGAAGCCGGAGTTTTAACCTTTACAACTGATTATGGTAGACTAACTTTAACCGATGGTGTAACTACATCACAAGATTACACTCAACAATCAGAAGAAGGTGTTGTTAACATTATTAAATATGTACAAAATGGAGTACAAAGTTTATGTACTCAATACATAGGTAGAAATGTTAACGCTGATTTACAAGCGGCCTTAGAAATGAACATAAAAAGTTTCTTAGAAACTATGACATCTTCTGACCAAACTTTAGTTGATTTACCAGCTGAAAATATTAAAGCTTACGAAGTAGAAGTAACAATGAGTTCAAACAGTCAAGTTATAGGTAAAATCTTTGTTAACTTAAAAATAACCCCTGTACATGCTCTCAGACAAATTGAGATTGAAATGACTGTACAATAAATATAAGGTGATAAAATGCCAAGTGCACTAAATGGAGAAAATTTTAACTTTTTCGAAACTGGATATATTATCATAGGAAACAGAAGGTTTGATGTAGAGGAAATCTCCATCAACACCTCTCGTGATATGACTCCATATCACGTAGCAGCACAACGTGACCCAATCGACCAAAGACCGGGTAAGAACAAAATTGAATTCACAATGAAAAGAGCATTCTCTGATGCTATATTAGCAAAAATGTACGATACCTGTTGTGTCTTTAGTTTACTTTTAGTAAATAACGACCCAGCAACTCCACAACAAATTGTACTTTTAGAAGGATGCAGATTAACCCAAGATAATATTGGTCCAGTCAATGGTTCAGATGTTGTATCTGAAGACCTTCAAGGAGTAGCAAGAAGAAGAGTATGGGAAAGCTGTTACATTATTAATGAGTTAGAAAAAGAATGTGACTTTTCTTGCCCTGATAATAATAATATCTGGTACGAAAGCTCACAATCCACTCAAACAGCAGCTCAACAATATGCTCCAAGTACTTCATGGGACGTAAATAACGCAAAAACCGCAAGTAGTTATTTACAAAAATAGTTTGACTCTAGTCAAACTTTTTTTTTTAACTTTTTTTCTTATTTATATATTTTAGAAATTACATTAATAATATAAAAAATATTTGAGGTTTTAAGAATGGCAGGAAACAAAAAAGTATTCGGAGCAGACGCTCCACAACAAGAACCACCAAAAGATGAAGGTGTACACGAGATTAAAGCATCTTCTGGAGAAGAATTAATCGCTCAATTAACAGCAGAAGCCGCACAAAAAACAAAAGGCAAAAAAAAGAAAAAAATAAGTGAATACAAAGCTGTAAGAGCAACCAAAGAAGCATTATTCTCAAGACTCGGAAAAGTCATAGATGTTCCAGTAATTATGGACAGCGAAGAAGTGATGGTATTTAAAGTCAAAAGATTATCAGAAGCAGAAAACTCTGAAATACTTGATAGACAATTGGCAATAAAAGATATACAAGATATGACTGCCGAGGAATTAGAAGAATCAAATAATTACAATTATAGATTATTAGAAAAAGTAATTGTAGAACCAAAATTAACACAACAAGAATGGAAGTTAAATGTAGATACAGCACTAGTACAAAAAATAGTAGAACAAGTAATGAAAGTTCTTACCAATATTGATGACGGTGCAATCTTCGACGACTTTCAAAAATAGTATACAAAATTCACCAGAACTACAATTAGACTTTTTCTTATGTGAATTTCTACACAAAACACCCGGAGAAATAATGGAACTCGAAAGAAAAGGCTTACTTACTTTCGAACAAAAATGCTTCCTATATGCAGGAATGATATGGAAAATGGAAAACCATATAGGAGGATGCCCATTATTCTAACAATCATTTCGCTACCCTAGGAGAGTAATTATATAGTTGCTCTCCTTTTTTTTTAAAATAAAAACCCAAAAAAGGATGTAATCATGGCAAATTATCAAACAATAAATGATGCGAAAGACTATATGAATTATTTTTTCAATATCGGTCTTAGAGGAGCAACAGAAACAACCACCGAAATTGTTGGAATGTCAAATAGTATAAAAAACGTATTAGGAAACTTGGCATTCAAAACAAGTGAATATCTAACACATGCAGAAACAACAGCTATAGCATTTGGAGGAGCAGCAGTATCAGCATTTACATCAGCAACAAGAAGTGCTGTAGAATTCCAACAAGCTATTGCATCAGTAGAAGCCATAAGTGGTCGACAATTATCAGGTGGAGACATTGGAGAAAAAGCCATGGCAATGTCAAGCAAATTTGGGTTAGCAACATCAGATATGACCGCAGGTCTTGAAGCATTAGCAAGAGCAGGTATAACAGCAAATGATAGTATAGATGCATTATTAGAATCTGGAGTTCAAATGACAAAATTTGAAGGAAGAGATTTAGAAGAATCAATTAACGATATATTAGCAACAACAAATTTACTTAATCCAGATTTGAATCCGGATAGTGCAGAATTTGCACAAACAGTACGAGATTTAAACCAACAAATTATATCCACATCAGAATCAGCACCAATTAATGCAAAAAATATTATGGATACATTACAGCACGTAGGTGGGTATGCATCTGAAACAGGACTGAATCAACAAGATTTATTCGCAACAATAGCACAATTAGGTTCAAAAGGTACCAAAGGAGAATTAGCAGGTACATCATTAAGAGCATTTATATCCGCAGGACAAAAAGATACAGCACAAAGAGCATTGGATAGAGTAGGATTAAAAGTATCTGATTTATGGGATGAATCAGGAGAAGCTATACTTCCATTATCAGAAATGAAACGAGTACTTGATGAAGCATTAGACAATCAAGGATTTTCAAAACAAGAGCGTATTGAATTTTATTCTGATTTTGTAGGATATAAACAAGCAAACCAAATTATGAAAATAGACCCAGAAGGTATTGACGAATATAAACAAAAAATATCTAATGCAATGTCATTAACAGACAAAATGAATATTATTTTAGGAACAGTACAAGGTAATTGGAGTCAAATACTTGAAACAGCCAAGAATTTTATAACAAAAGTAGGAAGCAAATTATTACCTGTTATAAATATGTTACTTATTCCAATTAAGTATATGGTTAAAATAATAGACGCAATACCATTTGCTGATTGGGTAGTTGCTTTCGGATTTGGAGTAGCAGCAGTAAACGGAATATCAGTCTTATTTAATTCATTAATTCCAACAGTAATTACTTTCGTAAATAAATTTGTTGATTTAAAAAATATATTTGGTGATAAGAAAAAACCACCAATTACTACATTTTTTGCAACAATGAAAGAAAATTTAAAAGAAAGTAAACAAATTTTAACTGAAATTAAAAATATGGATATGGATAAACTAAAAGGCAGAGTAGACAAAAGAGAAGCTGAAGGTTCAGATAGAAGACTAAAAGAATCAATGCGTTATGCTGCTATAAACGAAATTATGCGTCAAAGACATGGATTTATTGGCTTTAGACAAAGTAATGATGCAACAAAAGATGTGCCGGGTGAATACCTTTTAAATGGTAATGGAGAACAAATAGGAAAACGTATATCACAAGAGATTGATGGTAAAACACATTATTTTTATAGAATGAAAACTGATTTAACCGGAAAAGATAAATATGGAGAAGAACTTGATACATTAATAAAGGGTAAAGATTATTCAATAAAACAAATAGAAGAACGTCTTGGAATGCAAGAAGGACAAATAGTATCACCATGGGATAAAGCTGGACGTATATATAGAAGTTGGGCAATGTCAGCTCACGCACCAACCGAAGAAGAAATACAAGCACAAATGAATACAATGATGCTATCTCATAGTAATACATATAATGAGGCTATGTTAAGAGCAAAACAAAACAAAGAAAGTGGCTATCTTGCTTTCGGACTTCCAAGCAGTGAAAAATATAGTTCAATTGAACGATTAACTGAGGGGGATATAATTGATTCAATTAATAATACAATTATAGAATTAGATAAAAAAGTGAAAAAATTTTATGAAATTTTCCAAAAAGAAATGGAATTCAGAAGAAGTGCAAGAGAAAGAACTAGTAGTAAAAAAGAATATAAAACTAGTAGTAATGATGACTTAAATTTGCGAGAATTAGTTAATAAATCAAAAAAACAAGCATTAACATCTGAAGAATTTGGTAGTTTAATAAATCAAATAAGAGAAAAAACAAAATTAGATAGTACAGTAAAACAATCTACATATGCAGAGATTATTGAATCAGCTCTTCAGAAAGAACATGTTTTTAAAATAAAAGGAGAAGATTTAGGTAAAGCTCCTAATGGAGGACTCGGATTTGTTGGATTAAATTTAGAAAAAACATTAAAAAATTCAGCATCTGAGGCTTATATGACAACATTAGCAACATATCTTCATGAATTAGTTCATAATTTACAAGGGACAAAACAATTTCCAATGAATGGAAAAAAAGGATATGTTGATGATTATGATTATAAAGGTATGGAAATTTCATCTGAAGCAGAAGCAAACATCATTGCTTCATTACTTATGAAAAAAATGACTGGAGTAACATATCATGATGAATCTATGTCAAAACAATTATTAGTGGCTGAATCATATGGACATATAAATGAAACAAGAATAAATAGCATAATAGAAGAAATTGAAAAATCTTCCAATCCAATCTTGAAATTAATATCTGATATTATTTTGAGTGCGGGAACATTTTATACAAATTTATCCGATAAATCAGAAGAAATAAGAAATTTAAAATTAAATGGCAAAGAATACGCAATTAATGCAAGTTATACACAAGACAGTCCTGCGAGTTTTGCTCAATATATTTTAGATGATATGTTTAATAATGGTAATGATACTTATGCAAGAGAAGTAGCATCATCATTAGGAATTAGTGCTCTTCTACAAAAAAGTATTATAGAAGAAGGAATGGATACTAATATAACTCCAGTATTAAAACATATGGATGATAATAAAAGCACACAAATGTTTAATCATATAATTGCTCCATTTTTATTTGAAACAAATAAAAAAGGTCATTTTATAGGTACAAATGATAAAACTTATAGATATGATAAACAAATGATGCATTTTAAAGATGAAAATGATAATATATTACCAATACATGACGTAGTTCCTAAATTAAAAGTGATTCAAGAAGATAATATGATTACAAACTTTAGAGAAAGGTTTAATAAATTATCAGAAACTTATAAAGAAATCGTATTAACAACTATGTCAGAAATAATAATTCAAGATGGTCAGAGATTTAAAAAATTAATGAAACAAGTAGAAAAAGATAAAGCAACATCTCAACAAACTTTAAATATAAGCGCAAAAAGAGCGTCTAAAAAATCTAAAAAATCACCTGAAGAAGATAAAGATTTTTACGAAGGTATGTCTCCTGCTCAAAAAATAGTTGCTAAGGAAATTGGTAGTCATACTCGAGGAAATAATAAAAATGACCAAAAAATACAAATAAGAGATATGGTTAAAAAAGCTGAAGGAGAAACTATAAATGAGGTTTTAGATAATCTTAAAAAACTTTATGAAAAAAATCCTGAAGATTTTAAAAAAGCAGCAGGAGACAGAATGAAAGAAGGATTTACTTCTAAACGAAGAAAAAATTGGTTTGATAAACATATAGAAGAAGAAAAGTTTCAAAATACTACATCACAAAGCACTGGTCATAGAGCGACTTTTGTTATGCCATCAAGTTTTGATGATAAAACAAAAGAAGAATTAAAAAATCATATAATAAGTGATTATAAAAAAACAAAAAAAATGAGTAGTTTCGAAATAGCAAAACAATTTTTCGCTGACATGCCTGCTTACACAACAGACCAATTTAGAATGGGAACAAGACATTTATTAGATACAGGAGAAGAAAGAAGTTATATAAAAAAGAATTTTGGTTCAGATTTATTGTATACAATGCTTCAACAAGGGGATGAAAATCAAAAAAATGCAGCTAAAGAATTAGCTCAAACTATTTCTGGAGAAAAAGATATTAAAAATATAGAAAAATATTTAGGAAAACATAGGGAAATTAACAAACAAATGTTTGAAAAAGCTACAGAAAATTTTAAAAAACAAGCTGATATATTTTTAAAAAATAATTCAAAAGCAGTTTATGATACTGTTTATAATAATAATCCACCTACTGTTACAGATAAACTTGGAACACCAAAAGAATTAAAAGGTACAGCAACAAAAGACCCAACAAGATTAGCAGCAATAAATGCTGCATTGGGGTCTGATATACAACTTTATAAAAAAGTAGATGGAGAAGATAAGAAAAAAGGTGTTGGAGAATTACGAGAAGAAGTTTTTCGTGCAATGAAGGCTGATTTTGCTAATAAAAATGAACAAGAAATAAAAGATACACTTGAAAAAATGTATGATGATGATAAAAGAGTAGAAGAAATATTAAATGCTATTCGAGATGAGGTATTGAAGCGTAATAATGAAATATATGAAACTGCTAAAAAAGTACAAGTTTCTAAACCAAAACCAGAGCCAAAACCAGAGCCAAAACCAGAGCCAAAACCAGAGCCAAAACCAAAACCAAAACCAAAATCAAAAAATACAGCATCACAAACAATTTTACCTCATTATGACCGTTATAATACTCCTGACATTGAACCATTTGAAAAACAAAATGAAATAATTGATGAAGTGATATATAAATCTAGAGAGAGCGCTGTTCAAGATGCATTGAAAACTGAAAAAAAAATAGCTCAAGTAAAAAAAAGAACCGCAGAAAGAGAAGCAAAAGAAAGAGCTCAAGCTACACAAAATATAATGCAGGGTTTAGTGTTGCAAGAACAAATGATAGCTCAATCTGAAGAAAGAATACTAATGAGACAAACAGCAAAATTATCAAGTAAGGGTCAAGAAACCCAAGGAAGATTAAATCAATTAACACGAAAATGGATAGAAGATAGAAGAAGAAGAGAAGAAACAAAAAGACAAAGAGATATAGCAACTGAAGGAGTACAAAAAATAGAACATGCAAAACAAGTAAATAGAGAAATACTTGAAAATCCTCAAAAAGCAACTCAATCAAGTTTTGTTATGAATCAAATACCTAAGAATATTGAGGGAAAAATTAAAAATTATCGAGAAAAACAAACAACTTTGATAGACCCACTTAGTAATCAAAGTCGAGCTGCATTATTTAATGAAAAATACCCAAATTATGAAGAAAAAGCCAAAGAAATTCAAAAACAAGATAAATATCATATAAATTGGTTAAATAAAAAATTACATCAAATAGATGTTGATAAACTCAATCAAACTATTGAAAAAAATAATAAAAAAATAGATAAAAATTTTGAAGACATGGGAAACACTTTTATGAAAATATCAACGCCTGCTCATTGGCTTCGAGATAGATTATGGGATTTATCTTATGCATTTCCAATATTAAGTCCAGTAGCATCAGCTTTTAATGGAGTTACTGCTATTGGAGATACAGCTTTAGGTATGGGAAGAGGTATTAAAAAAGCATTTAAATGGGCAACTTCAGATGACAAAGAGACACAAGATTCAAGAAGAAAAATATCTAACAAACTTTATAACAATATTTTCCAAGGATTTATGGATAATAAAGCTTGGAATAATTTAATGAAAAAACTTAAAGCAAAAATGTCAGGACTAGGTAGTGCAGTTAGTGGTATGATGTCATTTATTACAAGTCCAATTGGATTGGCTATAGCAGCAATTGCCGCTGTTGCCACTGGTCTTTTATATCTTACCAAAAAAGCCTATGAAGAAACAAAAGAAAATATCAAAAAAGAAAACAAAGAATTAAAAGAACGTAAAAAAGTAGCACTTGCTGGATATATGACATCAGGTAAAAGTTTAAGAAAAAATGATTTTAAAACAAAAGAAGACCGCAAAATAGCTCAATCTAATTTCTCAAAACATGCAGCGGAATTAAATGCAATTATTGCTGAAGAGAAAACGTTAGTAATGCAAAAATATGCGAATGAACAATCTATTTGGGGTGAGTATGGAATAATGAATAAAATACTTATGCAAATAGAATCAATTGTGCCATTTATTAAAGCAAATCATTCTGGAGATGAATATAAGGAATCAACAAAAGGAATTCGTGATATATCAGATTATTATGAGGCACATAAAAATGCAAGTGCTAAAAATTGGGGAATAGAAGCTTTAAATCCTGCTGGATTGATATGGGATACAGTAACAGGAGCATCTGGCTCATTAACATATCAAGGAACTGAACATTCTCAAAAAGTTAAAGATTATTTTGATAAAAATCAATTGTCACTATCTATATATGAACAAAATATAGATGCTATTCGTGACCTTTATGATGTAGAAACACAACTTATAGATAAATATGGAAGTTTGGAAGAAGCACAAAAGTCAAAAGAATATCAAAGTGCAGTTCAAAAAACAGCTGACACTATGGGGGTTAGTTATGATAAAACAATTGATTATCTTGATTTAGACCAGAATTTATATCTTGCTGAAGAAGCTAGAAAAAAAATGCAAACGGATGCTGACAATCAAGTAGCACAAATAGAACAAGATACTATGAAAGCTATATATGGAGAATCAGCTGTTGATGGAAGTATTGATGATTCAAATGGGTTAAGAGATGAAATGATTGCTGCTTATGCTGAACAAATTTCATATCAAGCAAGAATGCAAGTAAAAATGGACGCATTACACCATATTGTAGCTGGTATAGGCGGATTGATGAGTACAGACCAAACTTATAAGGAAAGAGGACAAAAAGAATTAGAAGCTGGTTTTGCAGAGTATGATAAAGCAGAGAACATAAAAGCCAAAACTTTATATGATACATATCGTGATGTTAATATAATGCAAAGAAGAGGACAAAAAGAAAATGCTAGTAATGCTAGATGGACATTTGATAGAGGAATTGCTACATTATCAAAAGTAAATCATAAAGCAAAAAATAACGCAGAAAATAGTCAAAAAAATATACCGGGTCCTGAAAACCATTATGCTCGAGAAAAACAAGCTCGAGAGAAAGAAAAAGCAGAAGCAGAAAAGAAAAAGCAAGAAGCTAGAAATAAATTAAATCAATATCAAAGTGGTAATAAATTAGAAAAAGCTAAAATAGCAAAAGAAGAATCTGAAAATTCAAAATCACTAACCGAAAGACTTGGAATCAAAGGGGCTCTTGATTTTGCTAAAGGATATAGTGAAAAAGCATCAGGATGGGGTAATCTTGTTGATGGTGCATATTCATCATTATCACAAAAATATAATGATTGGCATCCATGGCAAGATAATAGTACAAAAACAAATAATATTACTATGAATATACAAACAGACAATGGTGATGATGTAATTACAAAATTATATGATGCTATGAGACAACTTGAAAATTCAACAGAATCAAGAAATGTAACAACAAATTGGAATGGACAAAATAATAATCCAAAATCCAGCTAAAAATCTTTTAAATCCTAATGGAGGTAAATAATGGCAGCTAATGATAAGGGACAAGTACACGAATTTTCTGATGATGCTGATGATGTTAGCTATTTAGGTGAATTTAGTGATGATAGTGATAGTGTATATGCGGAACAGGGTTTGTATCCTTGGTCATATGATGTAGAGGTAACAACAAGAGAAGAACAAGATGCTATTGCCAAAAAAAGGAGTAAAGAATGGATGGCAAGTGTTGATAGTAAACATAAAAAAGCGGCAAAAGCATGGCAATCTCAAAATGGAATGATGAAAATAGTGCCTGTTTTCCAAATTCAAAAATTTAGTTCTACATTAATTACTCATATTATGGATAAAATTCCAGAACCACAAACTCAAGTTGTACCCATTAGTAATGTATCTGTAACTCCCCACAATATATCATTTAATTTTTTTGATACATCAGAAGGTAAAATAGGTGTATCAAATGCTGTAGAAAACCATATGGTTGTAGAATGTGATATATATGTTACTGATTTGGTTTATTATTGGTGGAGACATGAAAGTGGAAAGGATAAAGGATTTGGATACAAACAAGATGTTGATATTAGTGAACTTAAATTTAGTAATAAAAAACCCAAAAAATTAAAACATACTGATAAAATATATACTTCAATGACTAAAAAACAATGTGCTAAATTAGATGAAAAAATCAGCAAACATGATGATTTCGAGCAAACAAAAAAATTTGCTGATTTTAGAGGTACTTTTTTAATGTATTACACAGGATGGAGATTATATTTAATAAGCCATCTTTTTCCAGCTTTTTATGGAAGTATAACAGATATTAAGTATGATATATCCGAAGGAGAAAGTTTAGCAAAATGGCATATAAAAATAGAAGAGGCTTTATTTTATGATGCAGGAAGAGATGGTAAAAAACCAGAAAGCACAGATTCAAAAACGTCACAAGGAGACTCAAGTGGCTCAGGAAATGCAGGAACAGATGCAAGCTCAGATGGTGGTAACGGAGAAGGAACAGAGGGACAACAAGAATGACATTTATATCTAATATTGGTTCTATCATAAACGCATCAAAAAACAAAGCACCAGCAGACCAATTAATAGTCGTAGCAAAAGATGACGATAATAAAGTACATAATTACTTTTTTGCTTGCGATAATTTTTGGGATTCAAGAAGCTGTTATTCCCAAATAGTATTAGGTTTTCCGAAAGAAAACCATGAAAAAATTAGCTATTGGACAAATTATCAAGACGGACTTATTTACGTATATATGGGGACTGACTTTGCAAAAGAAACAGTAAGAAATGATGTATTCTATGACATCAAACAAGCTCACAAACCATTTTTTATAGGAACAGTATCCAATGTATCAGAAGAAACAGACCAAATAAGTGTAATAGTATCAAATATAGGAAAAAGATTTAAAACACAAATACCAGATGAATTTAGACAAAAATATATCAATAATCAAAATGTAAGAGATGCATTTCAAGCAATATGTGAATTTTTAGGAGTATATTATATATGTCCTCCAAATGTAGCTCCTGAAAATGGAAATCAAGACCCAGATGGAGACAAAAATAATCCAAAATCAAAAACAGAATCAGAACAGGACACAGCAAAGCAATTAAGCAAACAAGCAAATGATAAAAATCAAAATAGTAATGATAAGAATAATGAAAATGAAAATACTAACACAGAACAAGAAAATCAAAATACAGTACAAAATGCTGTACGACAAGGATATTATCAAATTGCTTTCGATGGTAATGGTGCAATTACTTTTAATAACACAGCAATAGAATCATCATTCAATAGCGAAGAAAGTTTATTATCTATGACGGATAAAACATATGATAATTTTTTAAAAGAGGGGAAAGAAGTATTAAAAGATATAACAAAATTTTTAAATGGAGAAGCATTTGATGAAATTCATCCATTTTATCTTGATTATAATGCAATAACAGTTGAACCAAAATCATCTTCAACAACTAATCCAGAAAAACTTAATAGCGACCCAGATACAGCAAAATCAATGAAAAAAACACAAGCATCATCTAAATCAACATCAGAATCATTAGCAACTAAAGGAGCTGTAAAAAGCTCCCAAGAATCAACCGCAAGTAGAGTTGGTATATCATCAGAACAATTGACTTACTCGCAAACAGCAGGACAAACAAGTGTAAAATCTCCAACAAATATAAGAATAAAATGAGGCAAAAAAATGGCAAAATATCGTGTAGGCTCAGATAATGCAGGGAGTGGTACTCAAAAGTGTTTAAATAAAATTGTAGAAGTTATACGAGGGGCAGGACATGATGTAGACGATTTAGGAATAGATAGAAATTTAGAAGGAAAGTTTTATAGTGGTGATAAAGAAACTATTGATGTTTTTGTTGTTAACGGTATTTGTTTAGGAACTATGGTTAGTTGTTATGAAAATGTAATACAAAAAGGAAAAGGTAAAGAGGTTTTTTTTGCAATCCCACAAGAAACATATGGTGGACACACAATTAAAAGTGCTGAAGATATAAAAACTAAAAAAATAGGTCTTGATTCCAGACAACCCGGAGGGTGGAGTAAGATGGCTTATCAAATGGAGAATAAATACAGCACACAAGAAATTTGTGATAAACTAGAGGGTATTAATTACGCCTATGGACAAACTTGTGAAGAAGTAGCACAACAAATACTTGCGGGTGGAGGGTCAAGTTCAGGTGGGACTACAGAAGAATCGTCATCATCTGGAGGAAGTGCGCAAATAAAAGACAAAACATTTGAAAATTGTATAAGAAGAATATGTGCTGCAACTGATTCAGTTTTTATAGTTGAAAACAATGCTGCTGTCTTGTTTCCTTATACAGATTGGATGGCACTTACTTTACAAAAAGATAGAGACACAATAGGAAAAGACAACATTGACCCTGATATATTTGAAATAGAATATAATACTACTGGAACATATAATAAAGTAACAGCAACATGGGGAAAAACAAATGATGCTAATAAAAATACAAAAACAAAATCAAAAACTGATGGTAAATTCACAACAAAACAAAATACAAATAAAGACGGAACAGTAACAACATCAATACAATATGATTCATTAGTAGAAGAATTTGGGGAATTAGAAAAAAAAGTAGATTTACAAACAACAGACAGAAACACAACCACATTTATCTTAAATGCTTTATTGATTCAATATATACGAGAATTTAACAGTTCTTATAAAGTTCGTTCACTAAATAAAACTAAATTTATTGGTGGAACATTTTATGCAGTTCAAAATCTATATAATGACAATTTAGATATTTTATATCTTAATGGATATACAATCAGCACAAGAAAAGATGAACCATTATATATAGATTTAGATTTTAGATATGGACCAGCAGGAGTAGAAGATATTAATGATTACCAAGAATATAGTGGAAGTGGAGGAAGTTCATCAAATTCAGAAACTAGCAATGTTAATGCCAGTGACATTCTTGGAATAGCTAAGGAGTTAGCTTCAAAATATGGTTACGGTGGCGAATGTAGTACTTATGAATGTATGAAAAAAAAGAAAAAAGGAGATTGTTATGCAATGTCAGATGCGTTATTTACAGAATTATCTGCAAACGGGTATACTGTTCAAATAGTTCAATATCCATCTCCATATTCTAATTCTGGCACACATCGTGTGGTACAATATAAAGACGGGACCGAATGGAAACCCATTCCATATAAAGAATGTGGTTTTGATACTAATTTTAATGATTTTCATCATTCAAAATCAAGTGAAAAAATAATTAAAACTAATGAAGGTGGTTCATCTAGTAGTGGTAGTAGTTCCGGTGGTGACACTAAATGACTTCAGATATCCAGTATGAAGCTGAACTCACAGTAATTACTTTATTAGATGGTTTGAAACACAATTACTTTTCTAAAATTACATGGGATAAAGATAATTTTTCACCACTCGGAAGTGCACAAATAATTCTTCCAACAAACGATACAATGTTTAATTATTGGACAACATATTATGATATACTAGTTATATCCGCAAAAATTAAAAATAAGCAAAATACTAATACAAAAGAATATTATCAAAAAATAATATCAGAGCGAACTCAAACAATTGTAAGTCAATCAAAAACAAAATACAATAAACAACAAAAAGAAGCATTAATGAAGATTTTTAAGCAACGTATTCAAAATGATGAATATAATTTTTCTTTTATTGGTAGAGTAGCACGTACACATAGAAAAGGCAAAAAATTAATTATTGACCTTGAAGATATTGGATGGAAATTTTTACAATATGTACCAGACGAATTTAGAAAAAAATATGTAGCCGGACAACCCGTGGATGACGCATTTCAAGCAATGTGCGAATTTATGGGAGTCGAATTTGCTTACAGTCTTGATTTCTTAAATGAATACACATTTGGAAGTGATGGATATTCAATAACAAAAGATAACAAAACTATCGAAACTGTTCCCAATTTGTTTGAAGAAATCAAAAATCAGCCAAAAGAAGAAAATGGAAAAACTCCGAACACTGAAGATGAAGAACTAAATAAATTAAATAAGAAACTAGCTAAATTAAAAAAGCAAGGAAAAAAGAAAGAAGCACAATCATTAGCCTCCGAAATACTTAATAAAAAAAGAGAATCATCATCAAGTGGGCCATCAAATAATATAGCAAATCAGAGCGAAAAAAAGAAAAAATATGAAACTGAATTCGAATCAAAAATAAAAGATTTATTTATAGGAAATGCTTTTTATGATTCAGAATTAACAGATACAACTTTTCATTACGATGCTATCACAATTCAACCAAAAACAACATCAAGTTCAACAACCCCTGAAAAAAAAGATGATGACCCAAAAACACCTCAAGATACAAAAAAATCAATGAAAAAAACAAAAACTGGAGCTGATGGTTTAAAATATGTTAGTGGAGTTCAAACTCATATAAATAATGGACAAACACAAGGAACTACAAATTCATTAATATCTGGATTAACAAGTGCCCCGAGTCCGACCAATATAATGGCAGGTAGACAAAGAATAGAAAGACAAAGATGAGGTTGTAAAATGATGAAGAAAAAAAGAAGCTTCAAAGGAACTCCCAATGCAATACAGGATTCAATGAAAATTATTGTTGGAAATAAAACCAATAGTCGTGTTAGAGATTTTGGAGAAGAAGGAAAAGACGATAAAAATATTGAAGAGAAAACTGGTATAATTGTATCCATTGATAAAAATAAAATAAATGGAAATGGATGGACTGTTCAATGTAAAGATGGTACATACAAATGTAGTTGTGCATCTAATTTATATGAAATTCCAAAATCTAAAGAAAAAGGTGGAATTTTATATCCAAAAGAAAAAGTTCAGTGTAAAATAAAAATTAATCCAGTATTAAGAGTTAATACTATTACAGAAATTAGTGGGTCAAAAAAGAAAAAAGAAAAATTAAATATTAGCAAGTGGACACATAAAGACCAAGATACACAAGTTATTGCTTCAGCAAAATCTGCAATATCAATATCAGATGGAGCTATTACATTTAATTATAATGATAAAACTAAAGTTACAATTGATGAAAAAGGAGTTCAAATCCAAGGGCAAGTTAATACAGATGCATTAAATGTAGAAGACAAGGCATTACAGGATTATATACCAGATACAAGTACTGACACACAAAAAATGACTACTGATGGAAATGATGATATAGATACTAACGCAAATGATAGTACTGCTGAAATTTCTATAAAAAATTCAAATTTTATATTATCATCTAAAGAACGAGTTATTGGAAATATATTAGACCAAACAAAAACTCCTAGTAATGACCAAAAAGTCCCCATGTTTACCGATGAAAATATTGATGAATTAAATATATATAATAACGGAATTATTACAGTACGAGGACGTATTAAAAGCGGAAAAAGGACTATTAATCATACAGAGAAATGGGTTCCTCAAAAAGAAAAAAATATTTTTTCAACAACAATATCTGGAACATGTGACTACTGCGAAATATATAACTCAGGAGAAATGATATTTCTTGATTACTGTCCTTCTTGCAAAAAATGGAATGTATTATCAAAAAATAAAGAAAAAATAGTATGTAATTCCTGTATGACTACATACTGTCATAATTGTGGTCATAATGAAACAAATACAGATGGAAATTTATGGCCATACGAATCAAATTATCTTGAAGTTACAACAACTGCGTGTCAATATTGTGATAATATATTACCTACTGATAAAACAAAACAATATGCTAATTATTGTCCTAATTGCAAAACCTTCCAAACACTAAATGTTATAGATTTTGAAACTAATACAGGTCCTACAAATAAAATAGAATGTTCATCTTGTAAAACAACATATTGTACAAATTGTGGAACACAACAAGAAGAATATAAACAACAGAAATTTAATGATAATATAGTTTATTATGATGATTATATAAAAAAAATGAACAAATTACGATTTATAAAGGAGAATCAAAATGGTTGAAGTGCAAATTTATGATGGAACAGATGTATTATCAAGATTGTGGGATAATTTAATATCTTCAGGAATGGTAAATCGTAGAATAGACAGTACAAGAATTGGTTTAGTGTTTTCTGCGATTGCAACAGAATTAAGTGTTGCAATTAGTTTAATAGAATCTTATTTAGGACAATTTACATTACAAACATGTACCGATAAAGTTTTAGTAGAAAATATGGCACGTTTGTTTGTCGTACGAAGATTAGCAAGTAAATCTAAAGTTGTATTAACTTTTTATAGAACAAATGGATATGAAAGTAGTGTAAGAATACCAGCTGGTTTTGCTGTACAATCAAATGAAGATAGTAAAATAATATTTAAAACTATACAAGATGTGTTTTTATGGAAAGGAGTTGAAGAAACATCTGTTTTAGCTTATTCTATTCAATCTGGTTCAGAATATAATATCAACGCAGGAGTATTAACTGAATTTGAAGATAATGGATTTAATGCATATATTGGAGTTATCAATTACGAACCATCATACGGTGGATATGATGATGAAGATATCGAAGACTTAAGAGGCAGAGCTAGTGGTTTTAGATACGAAAGAGATGGAACAGTAGCCGATATTCAACGACAATTAATGTATGAAGGATACACTTATGACAAATGGAGCTTAATTGAACCAGAAGATGAATACGGAACATATACAATATGTATTGATACAGATGCCGAAGAAGAATTCCAAGATATTCAAAATATATTATCATACAGACACATTCCCGGAATAACTCAAGTATTTAAAAGAGCAACTCGTTTATATGTTGATATGAATATTCTAGTGCATACAACAGGAAATAAAGATTATACAGCGGCAGAAAAAGATGAAATGTATTCTATCGTTAATGAAGAAATTCAAAGATTTTTTGTTTCTAATTGTACATTAGGACAAAGTTTAAATGTTAGAAATTTAAATGCAGCTTTAATAGATGCATTAGTAGGATATCAGGTTACTTCAGTAGATATATTATTTGATGATGGAGTAACACTTACAGGAAATTGGTTAAAAGTTGGTAATCAAACTAGAATATATCCTAATAAAATAATTACAGTAATAAAATATGAGGGAGATTATGTCAACGAAACAGTGTAATAGAGAAATTATACAAACAATTACATCAGACATTGATGAAACAAATTCCAATCTTGATGATGATATTGTTGCTTGTAATAATATTCTTGAAAATCCTGATATGGTTGATTATTTGACAAAAAAAGACCAACAACATTTTTTAGAAAAAACCAATCTCAAGCCATGTGATGATTTATGGTTAATAGCAAATGAAGAAGCTCTTTGGCAATGTATAATAGGAGAAATCAAAACTCCATATGGTGAATTGTCAAATTCGATAGGACAAGCGGACTATGGATGTAAAATTTGGAATTTAATAGGTGAGCCATTGGATTCTCTGGTAATCAAAGAATATGAATCATATCTGATAGAAACATGTCTTAAATATCCAGAAGTAAACAATGTAATTGGAATAGAAACAGAAATAGGCGACAGAGATTCCTTGCTTAGTTTCTTAACTATAGACAGCATTTATGGTGTATTTGATGGTGTAGCACACATACCGATGGCACACATCAGTAACAAAAATTGGAGACCAGCACAAAACACAATCTTATCTCAATAATTTTCATTTAAATATATTAGAAAATATATGTTTATTAATTATTTTTTTTGAGGTTTTCAATGAAATATTCTGATGTTCATATAGATAATAATTTCGTCGGCAATATGCGAGGTACATCATGGACCGCATTATTTCCACGTTGGTACATGGAAGACAACTTTATAAAATCAATTGGAAAAGAAATTGAATATATAAAGTCAAAAGCTATTTTTAAATTACTTAATATTGGAGTTAAACCTCCAGTAATGTTATGGCAAACTTCATTAACACATAAAAAATATACTATAAAAAAAACTATAAAAACATTTGAAAACCATGAATTAGATAATAAAATCAAAACAAGAGCTCCATTATACAAAACATGGGGAACAATAAAAATAGTTAATCATGGTGAAGAGCTAAATAATTTACAAATTTTCTTTAATGAAGAACATGGAATATCTATTAATGAATTTATAGATACAAATGATATTATTTTTATAGATATTGAAAATCAAAAATTTTATCTTAATGATAATGAAATTGATGTTATTAAATATGGAAATGGAATGCCATATTTTATTCCAAGTAGAAATAACGAAATATATCAAAAAGGAACCCCATTACATAATGAAGCTTTATTTATTATTTTTTCATCAAATGATGATGTTACACATGTAGAATTAGAAACAGAAACAATTTTAAATAATGTGGTTTTCGAAAATGAGCAAAATATTGAAATAACTTCACTAGAATTATTACCTTTAAAAAAAATAGTATTATATGCAGAATATGATTTTCCTCATAACAAAAAATATAATGGAATAAAACAAGTATATAAAAAAGTATATGAAGAAAGAACAAATGTTGTAGCTGATATGATTACAACACAATTTTTTACTAAAAAATTTTATGTAGAAGTATACTTTAAAGACCTAGACCATCCATATGTTGTTGGATTTCCATGTTATAAAGATGCAGACCCCGGTTCACCATACCATGTTAATACAGAACTAGATAGTTTGGGAGAAATCTTAGAATTACAAAGAAGAGATTATAAGACAAATATTCCAGAAGAAGATTATCCATTTACTTTTCCAGATTACTATCCTTTTGATGTCGAACAAGATTATTGGTATTATCAAAGATTAGTTAATGAATATGCGTGGAATGATGGTGCTATTAACAGAGTAGACATAAAAGACACAGAAAATAACACAATAATGCATCTTCATTCTATAAATCCTTTTATAGAAGATTTTGTAGTATATGCTAATTCTACATACCCAAAAGATATTGAAGGAGTAAATTATAATGAATATCTTCCATCTTTTATATATCAAGATGTAGATGATGATAGAAATGTACAAACATCATTTCAAGATACACACCATTTATTAAGAAAAGATGACAATTTTGCATACAACGTATTACATAATAAATCAGATAATTATATAACATACGAAGGATACAAATCCAAAGAAATGGGACTTTATTTTGATTTATCAAATATTCCAGATAATGTTAATATAGACGGATTTGAAATAATAATAGATACAGAATCTACAGATAATTCAGTTGAAAAATATAATGATAATAGAACTCGATTACAAATAGCAAATAACAAAGAATTATCAGGTTTCTTAAAAGAATCTGGACACTATGAATTAAGAAGAAAAAATATTATCTATGGAGATAAAAAAGATTTATTTGGATTAGAAGTTATCCCACAAACTAATAATTATGTAGAACAAAAAATATTAGTTGGAAGTTTTACTGCTAAATCCGGAGAAAGATTTAAAATACCATTTGAATATTACGAAGATTATGATTTAGACAAAGACCTAGAAACGAATAATATTATTGATAAATTTGATGAATTAGATTCAGACGACATCATTGTAGATGGACTACAAGATGTTATGATATTCTTCTACAACACAGATGATGAATGCGTAGGAACAACAAAAGCCACATATCACATAGCAACAAAAGACGACATTAAGCAACGTTACTTGCTTGCTGAAGATTATCCTTTAGAACCAGTATCATCAATGAATATTGTATCCACACAAGGAAACAAACATGCATTTAACATTGAATTACCTGTAGAATCAAGAATCAACAGAGACAACACTATAACAAGTGATGTACGCTCAAAATACTTCCACCCAAAAGGATACGAAGGTGACTTAGCTTATTTATTACGTAATTACGGTCTTTATTTCATATATACTTTAACAAATGATAGCACAACAAATTCATCATCAATACTTATACACAATATATTACTAAGAGTATACTACTCGCCAAAAAAAGAAAAACTACTATTAGAAACCTCATTCGAAAAAAAGAAAGAAAAAAATGATAACGATTATGCACTAGGCAAACTACACATATATGTTGAAAATATAGGAGAAAAATCATATCAATCAGATGTAGATATAATTTGCCCAGATAATTTAATACTATCAAAATATCATTGCGATGTTGATTTAGAAGTAGGAGAAAGTTTCGAAGAAACCATAGATGTATCATATAATATATCCGTAGATAGAGCAATGATAGATGGTCAATATGATATTATCACAATATGTGATGACCTTGAAAGTGTTGAAACTGTTAAAGTTAAAACATTAGGTGAAAACTACACAACAACATCAACAGAATCTAAAATGTGTTTCATAGATAGAGACACAGAATTAATCGCTCAAGTAACAAATATAGATAATGAACTAACGAACGAAGGAAGTGTAGAATTCAGAATAAATGGATACAGAGTTGGAGAAGGATACGTTGTTAACGGAGAAGCCACAATAACTATGCGTCCAATCAATTATGAATTCATAAGAACAGGAGCAAATGATTTAGAAGTTATTTATTCAGGTAGCCAAAAATATAATATGTCCAGAGGATATGCAGTTCTATGGATAAATAAAAACAAAACAAAAATCACATTAGACATACCAGATGTATTAGTCCAAAGATACGAAAGTATAACTACAATTAGAGTCGTATATATTGATGAAAACGGAGACGAAATTCCAATGCCAGAAGGAAATGTTTCTTTATTCATTGAAGATGAAGAAATGTTCACAGCAACTCTCAACAATGGAGAAATATCAGTTCCATTCCAACCATCATACAATACAGGAAAAGTAATCGCAAAAGCAGTATATGGCGGAACAGATATATATCCACCTGCCGAAGTAACGAAAGAAGTAAACATCATAGGTGGAGATGTAAAACTAACAACACCAGATATCAAAGCAAGACCAGACCAAAAAATAACTTTAACAACATATGTTTATGATATGCATGATAATGAAATGCCATATGGATTTATAGACTTCACAATCAAACAAGAAGACGAAATAATTTACGAATATAAAAATGCACCAGTTTATGGTGGAAAAGCACAACATCAATACAGAATACCTTCAAATGCAATATCATTATTTGATGAAGATGATGAAACAGAATATGAAATGATATCATCATATCATAGCGAAATTGATGGCGAAATAGAAACAGATTCATACTCTCATATACATATAGCTCGTGAAGAAGTACGACTTATATATCACTTCACTAATTTTGTTTATTCGAACAAGGAACCATTAGGATTTTATATAGAAGTACTAAATAAAGAAACAGGTTATCCAGTTGATAGTGGAGTGGTTACAATATCAATTCCAAATTTAGGGATAACAATTCAAGAAAAAATTGATGAGCAAGGAACATTAAGAGCCATATATAGTCCACTAGAATTTTCATCAGTACAATGGAATGAATTATTCCATACAGAATTTACTTTTAAAGATAATGAATTATATAATAGTGTTAGAAATGCATTAAAAGCCAAATATAAAGATGCAGATTTATATTTTGAAAATGATTTATATCCTGAAGATGGTAAACCACAAAAAATTGATTTTAGACTTGATGATAATAATAATTTATGGTTTATTAATACAGAAACAGAAGATTTTGAACACATATATGCTAAAGACACAGAAGATGGACGTCATGTATTTATAAGAACATCTGATGATGTTAAACGATATTTTGATGAGGGAACTCATAATATATTTATTACTTATGTATCTGATTATGAATATAAAAAACAAAATATAGAATCAAAAATATATATTAACAATTCAAATATTAATGTAGACATTCCTCAACTTAATTTAACATATAGTGATACAAACAATCAAATAACCGCTTACATAACTCAATATGAAGAACAATTAAATGATA